>Ga0209404_10001145_pt1 | contig 18637 bp, 11 predicted proteins | sample TroAtlMetagenome_2_FD_187447 | JGI IMG/M metagenome (GOLD analysis project Ga0209404, IMG submission 187447) | Marine eukaryotic phytoplankton communities from Atlantic Ocean - Tropical Atlantic ANT8 Metagenome (SPAdes) (version 2) | ecosystem: Environmental > Aquatic > Marine > Oceanic...
AACACGGGAAGGCATGACGAAGCCCTGCTCGAAAGCACAGCTCTGGACAGCGCCGTGGCGGAGCTCAATGACGCGCAGCGTAACCTTGGCAACCAACCAGCCAGCGAGGTCATGAAAATCGCGCAGCATGTCCTTCGGGGAGAGGCCGCTTTCAAGTCCGGACAGAGAGCCCGGGGCTTGGAGGAACTGGAGAAGGCCGTGGAAATCGAAGAGACGCTGGTCTATGCCGAGCCTGTCCCGTGGATGATGCCTGCACGGCATGCCTATGGCGCATTGCTCGTGCTGGATGGAAAGCACAAGAAGGCCGAAAAAGTGTTCCTCCGGGATCTTGAGATCTACCCTGCCAATGGCTGGGCATTGCTTGGTCTACGAGACGCCCTGAACGGGCAGGGCCGCTCTGCCGAGGCCAGCCACGCGGACAAAGCCTTTCGTCTCGCATGGACCAGCGCAGACGTCATTCCACCGGCAGCGTGCTACTGCGGCGTCGCAGAAAAGCCTTAAGGACACCCTCTGCCCGTAGAACCAACCAGAAACATAAACCTCCTTTCTGAGCGATCTAGTGAAACTCCTTCTGACAACTCTTTTCACCCTGACGGTGGCCCTCTCTCAAGGGCACGCCACCACCAGACCCAACGTCGTCGTGGTCTTCATCGATGACATGGGATACTCTGATTTCTCCTGTTTTGGCGGAAGCGTGAAAACTCAGCATGTGGACCAACTCGCATCCGAGGGCATCAAATTCACCAACTTCTACGTCAATTCACCAATCTGCTCTCCCTCGAGAGTCGCTCTCTCCACAGGGCAATACCCCCATCGCTGGCGAATCACCTCCTATCTTAATAATCGAAGGGATAACAAACGCCGCGGGATGGCCCAATGGCTCGATCTCAAGGCCCCTACGCTTGCCCGGCAGTTGCAGAAGTCGGGCTACGCCACGGGCCACTTCGGCAAGTGGCATATGGGAGGGCAGCGGGATGTCGCAGATGCCCCGGCTATTTCAGAATATGGCTTCGACGAGAGCCTCACCAACTTTGAGGGCATGGGCCCCAAGCTCCTTCCCCTCACCGAAAAACCTGACCCTGCCGGTGGGGCACCCATCCAGGGGCGCATCTGGGCGGACGCCGAACGGCTCGGGAAAGGCTTCCATTGGATGCAACGCTCACAGATCACCACGGGCTTTGTGGACAAGGCTCTGGGGTTCATCGACCGGGCTCAGACCAGCAACAAACCCTTTTTCATCAATCTATGGCCTGATGATGTCCACGGCCCCTTCTGGCCCCCGCTGGACAAATGGGGAGGGAGTAAGAAAGCCCTCTATCAGGGAGTCCTCGACTCCATGGACGAACAACTGGCGCGCCTTTTCGACCGAATTCGGAAGGATCCCAAACTCCGTGACAACACCATCATCACTGTCTGCTCGGACAATGGACACGAACCCGGAGCGGGCACCTCGAAACCGTTCCGGGGCGCCAAAACCTGGATGTATGAGGGAGGCATCCGGTCTCCCCTGATTGTCTGGGCCCCTGGCTTGATGCCAAAGGAATCCATCGGCACAGCCAATACCACCTCAGTCCTCTCCGCCATTGACCTTAATCGTTCTCTCTACGCCCTGACCTCTACCATTCCATCCACAACACTGGATGGGGAAGACATCTCGCAGACAATCATCGGAAAGTCCAAGGCCTCACGAAAGGCTCCCCTCTTCTGGCGACGCCCTCCCGATCGCCCGGGGTTCAGCCATGGATTCAAAGAAGACAATCCAGACCTGGCTGTCCGAGAGGGATCGTGGAAATACCTCGTCAATCTTGATGGGTCGGATCCTCAGCTTTTCGACCTGCCACGGGATCCGGGTGAGTCCCGCAACCTCGCCGCCGAAAAGCCCGGGATTGTAAAGCACCTCGACAAGACAGTGCGGGATTGGAACGCCGGCATGCCCAAGGACGGGTCTGACCCCTCCTACAGCAAAACTGGAGCTCTTCCAGGCACCCACTTCGTTAACCCCATTGGCGTCGGACAGGACCCCTGGGTCATCCGCGACAGCAAGGAAAAGCGCTACCTGTGGTGCTTCTCCGAAGGAGATCGTGCAATCACGATTCATACCTCGAAAAACCTGACCAGACTCGGAGAAAGGCATCTCGTCTGGCAGGCTCCTGATGAGGGGCCCTTTTCGAGGCAAGTCTGGGCCCCTGAACTGCACCTGCTCGATGGCCGCTGGCATATCTATTTCGCTGCTTCCGATGGCAAAAACCGGAACCACCTTACCTATGTCCTCCGTTCAAGAAACGAGGACCCTCTGGGTAAATATGACCTTCATGGGCCTTTGCAGACGGGTGATCGCACTTCCGAAAATCTCTGGGCCATCGACATGACGCCCCTTACTCACAAGGGCGAGCGCTACGCCCTGTGGTCAGGCTGGGATCGCCCGGATTCAGATCGTCAGTTTCTCTATATCGCTCGAATGGAGAGCCCGACCAAACTTGCCACCCGGCGCGTGCGTCTCTGCGATAATCTCGACTACCCGTGGGAACGCACAGAACCACAGCCAAAAGGAAGAGGGCTCAATGAAGCGCCCCAGGTTCTCACCCAGGGAGACCGGCTCTTCGTCACTTACTCCTGTGCAGCATCATGGCTCCCTAGCTACAAGCTGGGTCTCCTCGAGCTGGTCGGAGACAACCCTCTGGATCCCGCGTCATGGCAGAAGAGGAAGGGATCGATCTTCCAGTCGACCTCGGAAACCTTTGGCGTTGGTCACTCCTGCTTCGTCAAGTCACCGGATGGCTCCGAATGGTGGCAGGTCTTTCACGCAAAGCGGGACCGCTCTCCCGGCTGGAGAAGAACCATTTTCGCACAGCCTTTCAAATGGTCCCGTGATGGGCGGCCCCTTCTTGGTCGGCCCATGGCGCCGACCCTTCCCTTTCCCCGCCCCGCAGGAGAAAAGGACTTCCTGCTCAAGCTCCCCTACTCCTCGGATCTTTCCTCCGACCACTCCTTCTTTGGGCATCCGCAATTTTACCGCTCCGAGGGACAGTCCCTTACCCTCGGCTCTCCTCCTGAGCACCCAGTGAATGAGTTCCGAGCTGGAGAAAAAATCCTTCTCAACGGAATGCTGCCGAACGACTTCACCGCCTCGGTGACCATGAACTTCAACCGGGTCCGGGAGGGACGCGGATCGGGCATCCTGCTCCGGTCCACAGCTCCTTCGGTGGGATTTGATGCTGCACGCGGCTACTTCGTTGGGATCAAACCCAGTCAGAACACCGTCTTGCTGGGGAAAATGGACGGCTCGACATGGCAGGAGCTGACGAGGCGAACCGTTGCGGTCGACGTCTCGCGGGATCACCAGCTCTCCGTCTCAGCAGAGGGCTCTCGCTTCACCGTGTCCCTCAACGGGAGCCTGCTCTTCACTCATCAGGATGGAACCTACAAGTCCGGCACCCTCGGACTTCGGGTCACCGATATCTCTACTACCTTTTCAAATCTTCGGATTACCGCTTCCCCCTGAGCCAGCGCCTATCGGGAAGACCGGCCTCATCGCCAAGGGCGGAATCACTTAATCTCCTCTTTTTCATAGTCGGAGGGCAGAACCCATCCGGTGGAAATTTTTTCACCCTTCTGGTATTTCTCGTAGAAATTGTTCCATCGCTCGCTCGCAAATCCGTATTTATCGAACACCTCGCCTCTCCCAAGCATCCTTGGGTCGCCCTGTTCCTTCAGCTTCTCGAAGAGCTCCGCCTTCAATGTGTTCCTGAGCTCAGCGTGCTCCTGATACCCAGCAAGGTTTTCAACACAGTCTCGGCTCGACCTCACATTGAAGAACTCCTCCGCAGGCCTCTTCCCGAAATTCAAATCCCAGAAATGCCTGTCACCCTGCCGGCGCTGGTTGAGAATCAGGGTCTTGATTGGACTGGCGTCGCAGTTCAGATAGCCGGTCTCCGGGTTACCCGCGGGCCACCGGTTGGTCTCAAAATTGTAGAGGTAGAGGTAGTCTCCTTTCCTGATGCCCCGGATCGGATACCCTCCATTGTTCGGTCGACCAACATCATGACGCTCCTTGCCCAGCACAACATGGTCACGGGAGGGAACCACCTGCCCCGACCGGGGTGATTGAAAAATATCAAACAGGCTACGCCCGCTCATCGGCTGCATGATTGGAGCAAGATCATGGACTCCAGCAGCCTCAAGAAAGGTGGGTGCTAGATCCGTAAAGTTCACGAAGTCCTCGACGCTCCGATTCTTTCCCTGGATCCCTCTAGGCCAGCGAATCGCGAGTGGAACATGGTTGGAATAATCATAAGCCTGTCCCTTGCACCTCGGGAACGGCATCCCGTGATCACTGGTGGCGACAATCAGGGTATTGTCCAATTTACCCGCCTTCTCAAGATGAGTCAGGATCCGCCCGAGGTGCGTATCGTAGTGCTCAACCTCAATCGAATAATCGAGCATGTCGCCACGTGTGCGAGTATTATCCGGCCAGAATGCCGGGACATGATCGATATCTTCCAGCTTCTTTCCCATCCGGAGACCAACGCCATCCTCATACGAACGGTGCGGTTCGCTCGTGCCGTACCAGAAACACCAGGGGTTCCCCTCTGGGGCACTGGCAAGGAAGTCCGCAAAGTTCCCGGCATAGTCATTATTTGATATCGCGCGCGCAGGCGGCTTGGCTGTCCTTTTGGTCCAAGCCTTCCCCGTGATACTACGGCGCTTACCTCCGGCATCATTGGCGATGCCCGGGCCCCAACCCTTCCCAGTATATCCCGTGACATAGCCATTCCCTGCCAGCACTTCCACGAAGCTCCCGAACTTGGAGGGAAACACATTCTGGTGATTTGCGGCCTCCTCCAATTGCCACGAATAGCGACCCGTGAGGATGATTGCACGGGACGGGGCACATTTCGCATTGGGCGTATAGGCGCGCTGAAACAGGATTCCCTCCCGGGCCAGCCGGTCAAACGCCGGGGTTTTCACCCACGTGGACCCGTAGGCGCCGGCATCGCCAAAACCCCAGTCATCAGCAATCGCAAAAAGAATATTAGGCCTTGGTGCTGCAGTGACCAATGGAAGGCAAAACAGAGCAGGAAGCAGAAGCCGAAAGGATACAGGCATAAGGCCGTCATAGCTGACGAATGACGTTTTGCCAGTGCCCAAGCCTCCCGGAGGATAAATCTCCTGGCAGAAAGGGAGGAAAAAGTGGCGACCCGTACGGGACTCGAACCCGTGTTGCCGCCGTGAAAGGGCGGAGTCCTAACCACTAGACGAACGGGTCGCGTTCTGCTCAGGACCGGGCGAAAATGCCACCCGTTTTTCGAAAGGCAAGCCGAATCTCAAGACCCTGTGTAACGAACTGATTATAGAGAAAGCGAATTTAGCCCGACACGGTAGTCTGACCGGCAGAATCAGGGATTCTCCCTCGATCTATTGTGATTGCTCTTTTGCCCCGAAGGACGATCTCTCATCCTCCTCGGATGCCATCTCAGTCTCTCTTATCCGTTCATGCAATTGACCATGTTGCCGTGATCGCCCGGGATCTCGAGGCCAGCCGCCACTTCTACGAGGCCATCCTTGGAATGAAGCCCGTTCCTCGCCCTGATTTCCCGTTTCCGGGCCTGTGGTTTCAGGCAGGAAATACCCAGATCCATGTGATCCTGCAGAGTGAGGAAAGCGGATCCAGTGGCCCCTCTAATCCGGGAGGAACCCTGACAGCCCGTGGACACCACATGGCCTTTGCCCTCGAAGACTGCGCAAAAGCAGTCAAGCAGTTGCACTCCGCCGGCATACCAATCGCCGCTGGGCCACAATCTCGACCCGATGGGTTCCAGCAAGTATATATCCGCGACCCCGACGGTTACCTCGTGGAGTTATTCTCAGCCCCGCCCAGCGAACAGCAGCGGTAGGGCGATAAGCTCATCCCAGCCCATTCCATGTTGTGAGAAAGCACTCTCTTGGATGTACCATTTGACCATGAAACAAAAAACAACCCGCCAGACCTACCTGGATAAGGGCTTCGTTTGCCTTAAGAAGTTTCTAGCCGCCCGCGAGATTGCAATCTGCCAGGAGAAGATCCGAGAATTCATTGAGGGCCTTATCCCTCAATTGCCCCGGGATCATGTCTTTTATGAGGACAGGGAAACGCTCTCTACCCTGAAGCAGATTCAGCAGATGCAGGACCACTGCCCCTGGTGTGATGAATTCATGAACGGAAAACCAAGGGCTCTCGCCGAGGAGCTCATGGGAAAGGGCGTTGTTGCCAGCAACATGCAGTACTTCAACAAGCCTCCTCTCGCGGGACGCCCAACGCCACCTCATCAGGACGGTTACTACTTCAAGCTCCACCCTCCTGAGGCCCTCACGATGTGGCTCGCCCTCGACGAGGTGAATGAGGAAAACGGGTGCATCCGTTATGTCTCCGGCTCTCATCGTGATGGGCTGCGCCCCCACGGCCCCACCGGCACCCTTGGTTTCTCACAGGGTGTGACTGATTTTGGACGTCCCGAGGATTTATCGAGGGAAGAAGTGGTACACGCGGCACCCGGAGATCTTCTCGTGCACGACTCAATGACAATTCACCGAGCGGAGGGAAATACGTCAGCCAGCCGAAACCGTCGTGCCCTGGGATTCATTTTCTACTCGGAGGACGCGCAGGAAGATGAAAGGGAAAAAGAGGACTATCGCAGGGAAGCTCAACGACAGCAGGAAGGTAAGATCTGACCTCCTCCTCATTTACCGTTAGTGCTACTCATACCGTCGGCTCCCATCCAGGCTCATATTGCCGTTTCCAGTAAGCCATAGCATCTTGGTCTCCTACGATCTGACCACCTGCTCCCGGGTCACATTTCATAAGCCTGTCCACTCGGTGCGAGATATTTCCGAGGTGGCAGAGCAGGGAGCTCACATGGCCGGTTTCTGCATCGCAGGCGAGGGGAGAACCCTTCCGAATCGCATCGACTAGATTCCCGGTATGCACATCGTTTCCACCGGGCCCATCTTCCCGCTCAACTTCCTTACCTGACCCATCGTAGAGGACATAGCCCTGGTTTCGGATCACCATGCTCCCGCTCTCCCCAGTGAATGTCACGAAGGTCCCACTCTCTGCTGACTGGAAGGGTGAACAGCTGGTAGCCCGCCAGCTGATCTGCCCCTTCTCTCCAAACTCCAGGGTCACATCACTTGTGTCGGGAGTCTCCTGGTCATCGTCGTAGCGATAGCGCCCCCCCGCATAGTTCACCCGGGTAGGATAATCCACGCCCATTCCCCAGCGTGCCACATCAAGAAAATGCACCCCGTTGTTCCCAAGCTCTCCGTTGCCCCAGTGCCAGAGCCAATGCCAGTTGTAATGCAGGATATTGTCCCGGTAAGGACGCCGAGGGGCAGGCCCCTGCCAGAGATCATAATCGAGATGGGCTGGCGGAGCTGCCGCCTTTCCCTTCCCGATTGAACCCCGGCGATTGGTGTAAAAACAGTCCGCACGGTAAACACGACCAATCACCTTTTCTTCCCGGAGCCTGCGAATTCCCTCCACAATCTTAGGCCAGGATCGCCGCTGAGTTCCATGCTGGACAAGACGCTCATGCTTCCGGGACGCCTGCATCAGCAGCTCTCCTTCATGGGGATTATGGGAACAGGGCTTCTCCACATAAATATGCTTGCCAGCCGCACACCCCAGAATCGCAGCAGGGGCATGCCAGTGGTTGCAGGTCGCAATGACGAGGATGTCGATATCAGGCCTGTCGAGGATGCGCCTGAAATCAGTCACAGACTGGACCTTCGGCCCGAGGCTCTTCGCAGCAGAATCAGAACGCTTCCTGTCAACATCGCATACCATGGCAACCTCAACGTTGGGCAACCCATGAAAACTCTGCGCAAGCGCACCTCCACGGCCCATGCCCATCACCGCAACCACCAGCTTGTCATTAGCGGACCCCTCCTGACCACGAGCACTCGTGTAGGTTCCCAGCCCAGCGACGGTTGCAGAGGCTCCTCCAAGAAATGTTCTGCGATTCGAATTATTCAATTTCATTGGTTGGGGTGGTAGGTTGCTGTTTGTTGTGGCCGGCAGCGCTGATCACTTTCCTCAGTTTCTAGTGAAACGCACAAGCAAGTCGACAAGGAATCTTCTACCCTGATGGGAGAGCAAAGCCGATCTAACACTGTGGAGGTAAGATCCGAATGACCTCGTAGTGCCGATGAGGCCGCGTTGACTTTTTAACTGCGAACCGGGGCCTTTTCCCAAACTCCCTACTAACAGCCTCGAACTCCCTCTCCCCATTATCTCCAGAGTGAGCAAGGAGCAGATAGCGAAGCACTAGGGGGCTTCTCCCGCTGGAGGCCCTCGCCTGAGTAGAGCCATGGTCAAACGGTCACAGGCCGTGGCCGTCCGGCGGGCTTTTCCTGGGCCTACGCAGAGAGAATTGAATTTCTGCAGAGGGAGTAACTACCGCCTCCGGCTCGGCGGATTGCGCACCGCCTGCTGGGCCTCGGGGGAAAGCCCACTTGAGCCCACCCAGGCCTCGGCAGCTGCACGATCCCGTCGGAAGAGCTGCTGACCGGCATGGGTCAACGCTCTGCTCCGCGAACCCTCGTCGGCAATACTATTTGCCCATTCGATGGCAGCTCCGGGATCATCGTAAGAAATTCTTCGGGCAAACCCACTGATGGCAGCATCACGCTGAGGAGAGCGTTCCATGGAAGTAATGCGCTCCCCAGCTGCCACCGGATCACGCTGTGCCCATTCTCCAAAGGCAGAGTGCAGGCCCATGCTCTGGCCCCGCCCCTCCTGAATAGTTTCCAGCCAGTTCACTGCAGAAGCCGGATCTCTTTCCGCCCACTCATCCCCTACCTCTTCAATCGCACGGTCCGCATAAGCCTGCCCGGCAAATTGCTCCACCCACTGAGCTGCTGCCTCCGGATCACTATTGGTGAACCGGTGCGCCACCGTATCAAGCGCCGCTCCCTTGAGATCCCCATCGGGTAAGCTTTGCGACCACTGGGCCGCTTCATCGATTCCCACATTCGAAACAACTTCCCTTGTCACCACTCCAAACAGGTGATTGGCCCGATCGTCACCCTGATTGGCTAGCTGCAATACGTAGTCGGTAGCGCGCGCGGTATCATTATCGGCCATACCGCTCACCATCGCCTCCTGCAGATGGCGAAAGGATCCCCGATCTTCTTCCGAAAGATTGTTGATGTAGTTGATAGCTGCATCTGGGTAGTTGGAGGCCCAACCTGACATCGTGTATGAGAGGTCACGCTCTTCCGAATTGAGAGAATGATCAACCGCGGCTTTCCCATCGAGGGTGCCCCAAAGATAGTGAAAATCCCGCCACTGCTCGCCACCCACGCGGTTTTCCTTGAGATGCACAAGCATGTCCTGAGCGTTTTCCGCTGTCAGGCTGCCCAACAACTGGTCAAAAGCGCTGCGTCGGACCAAGGGGTTGCCACTCCGGAAAGCCTCCTTCGCAAGCGCTGCGATCTCTGGCTGACTCAATGCTCCGGCCCCTGCCCGTATGACCCCTCCGAGAGATTGTCCTCCGGACAGTTGCAGCGAGCCTGACAAACCAACCGATCTCGAACCGCTGTTCCCGGAAATCTCACCGCCAGCACTTCTCGAGCTCTTGGCACGGGGAACCTTCACCGCAGATGCCTGGTTCCCTCCATTCCTATCTAGCACTAGCCCGGCCGCAAAAGCCCCGGCAGTAACCGCAGCCCAGCAAGCATGGCCAATCACGGATTTACGCTTCACGGGGTGAGAATACGTTGCAGAAAGGCCCGAACGAACGAAAAAATGCAGAAATTAGTCATCTCCTTCACAAATTTCATTATTCGAGAGCACCAGCCCTTTCCCATTGCGGGCGGGAGGGATTTACGACAAAACCAGCGCTAAGACACCATGAAAGCAGCTCTACACGCCCTCGTCTCTCTCGCTTCCTTCGTCGCCCTAACGGGAGGTCTGGCCCTCGCGGACACGCCATTCAACGGAAAGGACCTCGCGGGATGGTCGTTCAAGAAGAAGGGCGAACTCGAATCCAAGTGGGAGACCGGCACCCCGCAACTTGACGCCACGAATCCCAAGGCCCTGAAGGCCGGCGGAACGGGAGGCGCGATGGTCAACGTAGTCACCGGGCATGGTCAGAGCATTGACATCTACTCGGACCAGAAATGGGGCAGCAGCAGGATTGAGCTGGAAGTGCTGGTGGCCAAAGGAGCTAACTCGGGCATCTACGTGATGGGAGAATATGAAGTGCAGGTCCTCGACAGCTATGGGAAGGAGAAGCTCGGGGGAGGAGACATGGGAGCGATCTACGGGGCGCAACCCCCGCGCACCAACGCCTGTAAGAAACCCGGGGAGTGGCAAAAGTATGAAATCGACTTCCTCGCCCCTAAATTTGATGCCGCAGGAAAGAAGACCGCCAATGCCAAGTTCCTCGTCGTCAAACTCAATGGTAAGGTCCTCCACGAGAACGTCGAAATGAAAGGCCCTACCCCTTCCGGAGTCACCGGACGTGAAGCCGCCACCGGGCCCATCATGTTCCAGGGAGACCACGGACCGGTTGCCTACCGCAACATCAAGATTACCCCCCTCAAGAAGTAAGGTCTTCCATTCTTCTCAGATCTTATTTCGCCACGTGGATCGTGTTCCAAATCTTGGTCACGATCTCCTCTCCAGCATCCGTCTCAAGGTCCAGATCAATCTGCATCATGTGAACTGGTTGCAGGTTCTCAACCTCCACAAAGACCGACTTTCCATTCGGGAGAAGCTTGGCCGACTTGACGGGGAATTTGGTGCGCCCCTTAGGGGGGCCAGCCGAGTTACGGTGCCCAACCTGAAACTCTCCTGTACCGTAGTCATGGGTCCAGCGTAGGTCGGATCCCGAGAGGTTGAAGCTCTCCGGATCTTCCGCAAGTTCCCGGTCCAGTTTCTGGGTGAATCCGATCTCGAGTCCGCCGTCACGGACCTTGAGACTACTCGGCATGCTCACCGGCTTACCAGTATACCGAACGCGGTCGAGACCACCCTCCCGACCGGCGTTACTCTGCCATCCCTTGAGGCCTGCCACGTAGAGTTGCCCATCCTTACGGTTGAACTTTCCACGCATTGCACTGGAAGTCGGTCGTACCGGGATCTTGACCACTCCACCCTGCATAATGGCCCCCTTTTTCTCCTTTAGAACGACATAAATCGCACTCTGCCCATAACTGAAGTGCAGCATTTCTCCTTCATAGGGTCCCCACTTGTCACTCGTGATCCAGACCTGTCCGCCATTGGAGTTGTCAACGTTCTTGGGCAACCATGCGAGAGGCATGGGAGCCTCACTGGGATCAAGGTTCTCCTTCCGGCTGCCTCGACGCTGTCCCACCGTGGGAGTGGTTTTCATGGTGGCGTAGTCCGCCGCCGAATCGACCACTCCGAGAAACTCGTCTGGCTCAATCCAGTGAATGGGACAACGTGGAACAAAGGTCCCTTCGTTATCTCCGCTGGTGAGCTGGCCGGTAGGGCTCACCCCGATCCCATTCGGAGCCCGCAACCCGGTGGCATACCGATCCAGTCTGGAGCCGTCTTTGGAGACTCGCAGGATCGAGCCATGGTGTCGGCTCATTCTCTGAAAGCTGCGCCCACCACCCCGCACCGGACTACCGAATGCAAAATAGAACTCTCCCTGTGGACCTGTCTGTAGGTCAAAACAGAAGGCATGGAATCCACTGGTAAGCTCCCAGTCATTATTAAAGTTTTCGTAGTAATCGGTCTCTCCGTCACCGTTAAAATCGTGGTAACGCGTGATCTGATCATCCGCCACCGTATAGATCACATCGTCTACGATGGTGAGCCCGAGGGTTTCGTGCCCCCCGGCCGCAATGCGCTTCCAGATGAGACTCTCGAGCTTCTCATCGATACCGCTGACAACCCAGACATCGCCATCCCAGGTGCACACCGCTGCCTTCGAAGGGTCGCTGAAAAAGTCAAATCCTCCGATCCGCATCTTCATCCCATATGGGTTCTGATAAGGCACAGTCAGACGATCGAGGACATAGGCTGACTTGCCATCGTCCTTGGCGATCTGGCCGACTGTAGTCACCGCCTCCGTCCACCGCGCAGGACCGCCTTTCATCAAAAGCGTCAGGTCCTCGAGGGCTTCCGGGACGCTCCCACTTCCATAAACCACCTTGAAGTGGGCCATCCCCGCCGGGACTTTCAGGACGATCCGACCGTCCATCGCCGCTGGTGTTTCCTGGGAGCCCACAACCCGAATCTCAGGAGCGCCCTTCTCATCAGCAAGCACTACCACCGCGGGAGCACTGAACTTCCCCTGGATGGTGCGGGTAATGAGCCCATTCTCGAAGGCCGGAAGCTCCAGGACCGGGTCCTTGCCTACCGTATAGCGAAGAACCGTCTTTTCCCCATGGACATACAAGCCCTTGTAATGGGCCTGCGTTTTCGGAAGGGGGCCGAGAGGTGGATACTTCCCATCCTCAGGCATCCGGGTTTCCGCAATACTCCCTTGGTTGTCAGCCCAGCCTGGAGCCGCCTGGTTGGTAAAGACCTTTGCTCCGCTATGCGAGGGAAAGGCCCCGTGCCCTCCGGTAAAGGGCAGGCCCTCCAACTTCAACCCCCCCCGGGTCCATCCTGCTGCCATACGCATGGTGTCAGCATCAAAGGCCACACAAACCGCCCCCTGGGGATCAAGACGGATCACCCGGGAACGAAAAGCAACATTATCTCCCTTCGAGTCCTTGCCAACACGCAGTGCCGTACTCACGAAATTTCCGTATTTCTCCGGCAGGCTTCCCGAAACTGGCTTGGCCGGAGGAACGTCAGGGCTGGCAGCCTTGGCAAAGGCCTGCTCATCCCATGAGAGTCCCTTGAGCTTTGCGACATCGTGAAAGAGAACCGAAGCGGGGACCGCTTCCAATTTACCTCCCGGGGCCATCCATTTCACAATGCAGGAGGCCCCCTTACTACCGTTCTGGTAGATCACCCGGACAGGATGTGATCCCGCCTTCAGGCGAACCGTTCCACTCTGCTGCTTCATGGGGTGAGGACCCCAGTTATCAACCACCAGCTTGTCCCCGAGATAGAGACGGGAGCCATCTTTGGAACTCGTCGCGAAAAGATAATTTCCCCCCTTCGGGACGGTAATGGCCCCGCTCCATCGCACCATGAAGTTCTCTGCCAGCTTCGAGCCGTGAAAGCCTCCCTTGCTTCCGGGAAAATTCACCGCCTTATCCACCCGCACAAGCCAAGGCTTCAAATCGACCGGCACTTCAAATTCGTCCCCGAGCTTATCCTCAAGCTTGAAGTATTCCCCGATCAGGCCCGGAGCTGCCATGAGAGGGAGCGCAGAAAGGAACAATGCGGCGTAACTAAGGATTCTTTTCATTATTTTGATTTTTGGAAAGTGATCGCAGATATTGACGGATCGCCTCAAACTGCTTTCGAGAATCACCCTCGTAGTACTGGGTGAGAGGCGTTTTCCCGTCCAGCGCATACTTAGGCATGATCGTGCCGGGCCATACCCTCGGCGGATCATTCATCCAGAGATGAAAATAATCAGGCGTCAGCCGCTCTCCTGAGGCTCGGAGATTGGGACCCTCTCCTTCAAAAACCGCGATCGCCGGATTGTCCCCGATACCGTGACAGGCTCCGCAACTCAACCCAGCCTCTACCCCAGTCATGGCTTTTCCGATCTTGATTTTGCCGGCATCGAGAACCATTGGGCCACTGTCGACGCCGGACCGACCTGCCTCATGACTGAATCCCAGCGCCAGATTACCGGACCGGGAATGAAAGGCAGGCATACGGTCAGGCAGCCACCTCCGCACCTTTGGCTGAATCTCTCCTGCAAAAAGCCTTGTCCGCCAATCGAGTTTTAGCTTGAAGCCCAGATGATCCAGCGGCGGCGGGCCTGCGAGGCCTGCAGGTTTTTCCTCGTTTGCCTTTTCGCCAGAAGCTCCAAGGCGCGCTACCTCCTCTAGAAAATTATCCCGTAGGGAATCCTCTCCATCCCGCTTGTGACAGGCGTTACAACGCAATTCCTGATATTGACGCTCGGCGTATTCTGCAGGGATGAATTGAGCAAGAGAGTCCTCCCCTGATTCTGCGGTGCAGAACGCTAGAAGATCTCCTCTCTCCTCCCCCGAAAGATCATACCCAACCTTGGAGCACTCGGAGGAGGTAAGATCAAAGAGACCAATTTTACTCAGGCTTTCCTTTTGCTCTCCTTCCCGTTCGTGACAGTTAAAACAGCCCGCTCCTTGTGCCAGAACCCGCCCCTTCGAAGCATCACCCTTGAGGGGATGCGAATCCGTCTTTGCTCCCAGCGAACGCAGGAAGGAAGCCACTGAACGAGCTTCCTCCTCATCAAAACCAAAATCAGGCATGCGTGTCCCCTGATGAAATTTCGCTGGGTCCTGAAGAAACTCCACCAGCGCGGCGGGCTGAAACTTCATCCTCACCCCTCCAAGCCCGATGCGCTGCCCCTCACCGGTCTCTCCAAGGGTATGGCATGAGATACAGTTCTGCTGTCGAAAAATAGTCCCACCTTTCTCTACCCTTTCCTTTTCAGGAAGTGGACCCGCTCCTCCCGGATCAAATCCGGCAGAAAGATAGGCCGCAACGTGAGCGGCCTTCTCCTCCGCATCCTCACCTCGAAACACAGCTGGCATGTGTGATTGCGGACGCATCTTACGCGGATCAAGAATCCACCGGGTAAGCCAGCCATGACGCAGTCGGCCTCCAATCCCATCAAGCGATGGCCCCTTGAGCAGCAACTCTGGCATGATCTCCTTTGTCGCAGAATCATGACAGGACACGCAGCGCTTCTGCGCCACAAGGGATCGGCCCCGACGCAAGGACATGGATTTCTCAAGGGCCGAATCAGCCGCGTCGTGACGAAAGACCTCCGGGTCGATCGGTTCCTTAGAAAAATCGCGGCCCTCCCAGAGTAATCTCAGGGTCGCAGCGCTCCCGGCAGGAGGCTGATACTCCACAACGATATCGTGCTCTCCGCTACTAAGGCGTTTCGACTCACTTGGCGTTCCAATTGCTGAAACAATGAGGTCCCCATCAATAACCAACTTTGCCTCTCCTGTTCCCTCCAGGTGAAATACGAGCCTGCTCCGCTTCTCGAGGAGCAGCTTCCCCTCCCAGCGTGCCGTGAAGGCACTTTCCCTCAGAAAGGATGAAGGGCTTTGCCCCTTTGGAACATGCAATGTGACCGTCCGTGATTCCCGGGCATCACTTTTCCCTGCCGGAGTAACAAACCGCAGGATAAGACCCTTCTCGTCTGCGGCCTCTACCTGCATGACGATGAGTGCGAGCACGCTTAGCCAGCATGCCTGCCACGGCGACGCAGCTGCATGGACTCTTCCCCGCATGTGGGTTGCTGCGCCGAGTCTCCGCACAACCCGCTCTTAATCTGCCAACCGGACCATTCCAAGCGCGACCTTTCAATTGTTGTATGCTTTTGGAGGAAAAAGAATCAGACCGGAAAGAGGACACCTCCCGGACGATATTGCGCTTCGTGTAAGGACATGAGATACCTCAGTCGTGAAATATCTCCTGGCTCCCCTGCTTTCGCTGACCCTTCTGCCCCTCCCGTGCCTGTCCGAGAACGACCTCGCTGTGGCCCACTTCTTTGGGGACCACATGGTGATTCAAAGAGATAAACCCATCCGCATCTGGGGCACATCTCAACCCGGGGAAAACGTCAGAGTAACATTTTCTATCCGTGATCTCACCGTCAAGGCGGACGCAGAGGGAAACTGGCTGATGGAACTGGAAGCTCTGCCCATCAGCACTCAGGGAAAGGCCATGATCATCCAGAGCAGTGGCACTACCATCACTTACGACAATATTCTGGTCGGCGATGTCTGGATCTGCGGAGGCCAGAGCAACATGGAAGATGAAATCAGCTACGTCTACCACGGAGACATGGAGGTTTCTTCAGCCAACCACCCCATGATTCGCCTTATGACCGTCCCCCAGCAAGCTAGCCCCGTAGCCTTCACGGATATGGACCGGCTCAACGAGTTTAACTCCTGGACCCGGCGCCATGAGCAGAAAGGTAGCTGGTCACAATGCACGCCCAAAGCCGTCGAACGATTCAGTGCCATTGGCTATATCTTCGGAAAACGGATTCACCTCGTATCAGGTGTCCCCATCGGACTGATCGATAATTCATGGGGAGGCACAACCATCGAAGCCTGGACCTCCAGAAGCACTCTGGAGAAAATTCCAGCAGCACGAGGGCTCCTCGAGGAATGGGACACAAAGATCGCTGCCTATGATGCTGCGACCAGCCTGCAGGCGCGCATCCAACGCTGGGAAAAGGACAGTGAACGCAGAAAAGCCCGGGGGGAGAAACCCAATCCCAAACCCACGGAACCCGACCAGGATCCCGCCTCCGACCGTAACAATCCCGGAGCCTCCTTCAACGGCATGCTAGCCTCGTTCAGCGAAGCCAACATCAAGGGCGCGATCTTTAACCAAGGATACAATAACGCGCTGGGTAATGCGCGACCACGCCTCTACGCCTCAGTCATACAGGCCATGGTCGAGAACTGGCGGGAAACGTTTCGCGACGATGCAATGCCCTTTGGCATCATTGGTCTGACCCCCGGAGGGCAGCCGCAAACGCGGGATAACTATGAAATCCGCATGGTCGATGCTGCCCCCTTTATTCGGGAGGGACAGTTCAAGGCTGCGCAGACGCTGAATCACGTATGTTTCATGCCTGCCTACGATCAGCAGGTGCCCTTTTATCATCCCCACAAAAAAGTCCTCCACGGTGAGCGAGTGGCCCGGTGGGCTCTCGCAACGCAGCACGGTCAGACTCAGCTCAAGTGGAAACCCACAACCTTGGAGCGCTCAGAAATCAACGCGGATCATGTCATTCTCTCCTTCAACGGCATGGTACGGGTTCACGATGGCCGCCCTTTCGAGGGATTCGCCGTCGCCGGAAAAGATCGTCATTTCGTTCCCGCCCGGGCCGAATTTGTCGTCAAGGGAAAGGACGATCGCGGCCGCGAGCAAAAAGATGAACGTAAGCTCAAGGTCTGGAGCCCCCTCGTTCCAGAACCTGTGGCTGTTCGCTATGCTTGGGCGAGAAACCCCCTTGGAAATGCCGTCAACAGTGGACATCATGAACGCATTATCCCCATCCCCTCTTTCCGAACCGACAATTGGGACTGGCCCGAAGCTCCTTTCGAAAGCGACCGCGACGAAACCCGAAATGCCCACCGCGAAACAATCAATACAATGCGTCGACAGGCACGGGAATGGTCAGAGGCCCGTCCGATGCAAGAGGCCCGGATCCTTCTCGGTATCGAGGAGGAAGAAACTGTGAAATAGATCGGGACTCATCGGGTCTGGAATAACGACAACCTTTCGGATTGCGTTGACGGCTCGGGCTCGCGCACGGTTGACTACGGTGTGCCCCCACCATCCCGAACCCGCAGGAGCCTTCTCGTGCTGGGCTCTTACGCGCTTGCCGCTGCTCATTGCATTGTAACCTTCAGCGTTGGCGAACCTTATCCCTCTCTTCAGGGGCCCATGTTCGCTGGACATCTCCAGCAGGAGAGAACCATCTATGTGCCCTTTTACAGGGAAACGAAAAACATTCCCTCCCTTCCGGCCCATGACCGGCTCCTGCGCCATGAAACACTCGGAGTTCCCGCCCAGAAGGATTTCCCCACGCTTGCCCCGGGGCTTAAAGGAGCCGCTTCCAGGCAGTTCCTGATTGGGCATTCTGTTCGAACCAGCAACCCTCGCTCTGGAAACCCCGGAGATTTCCCCGGCGTTGAGTGGTCTGCCTACAAGATTCATGCTCCACTCGATAGCCCTCCAGAACTGATCGGCGAGGAGGATATCATCCATGATTAGCCTCCCCTCGCTGCATCGTGATGATGCTCTTCTCCTGAGCCGGTGCGTCTACCTCGGGCTGATTGTTCTTCTTTTCCCTCTTAAGTCAGCCTACTCGATCGCCAGCCTGAGTGTAGAGCACTTCCACCCGCCGCTGGGCCCCTTTACTCTCCTCGAAACCTTTCCCGCTCCATGGGTTATCATTGTCATTGAATCTGCAACCTACGCCCTGCTTGCCCTCTGGGTGGCAGGTGTAGGCCAATGGCGAGTCGGCGCACTTCTAAGCGGCCTTCTTATGGTGACAAGCGGCCTGACCTACTCAACAGGTAAGATCGACCACGATTTTGTCATTCTCCTTTGCCCTTTTCTTCTGACCCTTCGCGGCAGATGGCCGGAAAAAAGCTTAACCTTCTGCCTGACCGTTTACTTCGCCTCTTCCGGGTTTGCCAAAATTTCATGGCTCAGCTTCGACTCTCAGGCTTCTCTCTCCTGGGCGCTGACCTACTTTTATGGTTACGGCAAAAGCGCCCCTCTCCTCGCTTGGTCTCTGGAACACCTCCCTGGATGGTCCTGGGAGGTGTTCGACCAGCTCACCGTCTGGTTTGAGCTCTGCGTCCCTCTTGTCATCCTTCGCCCCTGCCGGCGCTGGATCTTGCTTTCTATTCCTCTCTTTCACCTCACCACAGTAGTACTGTTCGGAATTGATTTCTCCCGCCTCCTGCTAATTTATCTTCCCCTCACTCTCCTTTTTTGTGTTCTCCCCGCTAACACTTCCAGCAT
>Ga0209404_10001146_pt1 | contig 18634 bp, 10 predicted proteins | sample TroAtlMetagenome_2_FD_187447 | JGI IMG/M metagenome (GOLD analysis project Ga0209404, IMG submission 187447) | Marine eukaryotic phytoplankton communities from Atlantic Ocean - Tropical Atlantic ANT8 Metagenome (SPAdes) (version 2) | ecosystem: Environmental > Aquatic > Marine > Oceanic...
TTGCGAGCGCCTCTCCAGGTGGAACGCCAGGCGCCGAACCGGCCGGTACCGATGGACAACGTTTTTCTGATCCTTCAATAAATCTTTCTGAATTCTTTCCCATCGTAAGCCTGGGTGATGAGTGGCGTTATGATGAGTCTGGTGATGATCTAGGATCTGCTTGGAAGCAAAGTGAATTTGATGACACATCATGGAAAACAGGTAAGGGAATGTTTGGTCGTGAAACTGCCTCACGAATTCTTTCAATGCCAGAACCAAAAATTCAAACTGAATGGACTCAAAGGATTTCAACTCACTACCTTAGAAAACAATTTACTTGGGAAGGGGGAACTGATTCTGCTTTTTTCTCTATGGACGCAGTATTAGACGACGGTCTAGTCGTTTATCTTAATGGCACTGAAATCGGGAGACACCGCATGCCAGCAGGTGTTATCAATTATCAAACCAATGCGTCATCAGTACCATCTTCACTTGAGGCCAAAATAGAAGAAAAAATTATTGATGCTGATATCAGCTCTATTTTAATCCAAGGAACCAATACCATTGCTGTAGAAGTTCACAATAATAGCCGAAATAGTTCTGACCTCGTTTTTGGGCCTATAATTCGTATTTCAGGTAGTGGTGGTACAGCCATAATCAATGAAGTCAAAGCTGGTTCAGCCGGTGAAGGTTTTATTGAATTTTATAATTCTGGATCTCAAACTGTTAATTTAAACGGTTATCATCTCAGTGATAACATCAACGACCTTCAAAAATTCACTATAGGCGAAGGGGTAACCATCCCTTCAAATAGTTTTGCTACCGTTGGATTTGTTGAGTCCGGTTTTAAGTTAGGTGTTAAAACAAACATATTCCTAAGCTCACCGGGTGCAGTCACGGTAATTGATGGCTTTGAGGCAAACTTAGGTGCAGACGGAAGATCTGTTGGAAGAAAGCCATCAGGTGGTTCCGACTGGTACGTTTTTTCTGATCCAACACCAGGTGAAGCTAATATCGACAGTAGTGATCTAGCTGGTTTACTGAGTCTTAGTGAAATTCATTTCTCGAATGAAGGAACTATCGATTGGGTCGAAATAACTGCAAAAAGTGAATCAGACATACCTGTTAATGGCCTTTCATTAGCGTCAAAACTAGATTTTTCAGATGCTGTTCCTATATCCGGATCAATATCTTCTAAGTCTCCTAAGAGTTGGCCAGTTTCTTTTGGTGAAAATGGTGACGAACAAATTAAGGTCCATTTGATAACTGAAGGCGGCACAGTTTTAGATGCTGGAATTTTTAGAGTAAGAAACAATGTTGAAAGTTATCAAATTGATCCACGAATCAATGAGTGGTTTAGGGGAAATGGGCATACCAAGGACGCCATAAATGAGCCTGTCCGCGAAACGAATATTGTTATAAATGAAATAATGTCCGATCCGCCAAGTGACGAGCGCAATGGCGAATTTATCGAACTTTTTAATCGTGGAAATGAACCAGTTGACTTATCTGGCTGGGAGTTTGTTGAGGGTATCGATTTTACCTTTGCAGAAGGCACCATTATGGCACCTGGCTCCTATCTTGTTGTAGCTGCAAATAAAGATTGGATTAATGAAAATTATACAGGTGTGCAAGTCATTGGAAACTTCCGCAACAATTTGGCAAATGAGGGTGAGCTTTTGAGACTAGAAGATCAAAATGGTAATCTTGCTGATGAAGTTAATTATAAAGTTGGTGGAGATTGGCCTCACTGGACAAATGGTGACGGTTCAAGTTTGGAGCTGATTCACCCTTTTGCAGACAATGACCTTCCTACTTCGTGGCATGATAGTGATGAAAGTAATAAAACGGAATTTCAGGAATTTTCTTTTTCTGGTATCTATCACAGCCTCTCCGTTCCTAGACTTGATAAAGAGCTTTGGGTTCACCTAGTCGGGGATGCTCATGTTATCCTAAAAGATATTGAATTATTGCGAAATGGAAGTGACATACTTCAAAATGCCAATAGACGTACAACGAATGGTAGAGGTGAAACCGGCTGGTTACCTCAGGGTACGCACCATGCGAGCTACTTCGAAAACGGAAATTTCCACCTCATCTCCGATGGCCATGGTGACAACAGAGCAAATAAAGCGGAAATCCAAGTCAATGCTCTTAATAAAAATGATGCGCTAACCCTAAAATTTAAAGCGCGTTGGGTTAAAGGTAAACCGCGTCTCGTCTTCAAAACATTTGAAGATAGCTTTGTTTCAACATTTAGACTTCCTATTTCTAACAATCTAGGTAGCCCTGGTAAGGCTAACGGAGCCCTCGTTTCATCGGCGCCACCCGCAATATCTTCATTATCTCATAAGCCGGCAGTTCCTAATAGTAATCAACCAGTAACGGTTTCTGCGCTCGTATCGGGTGAAACGGATTCCGTTAAACTCGTTTATCGACAAGATTCTTCAAACAATGATCGTGAATGGAAAAGTGTTAATATGAATGACTCTGGTTCAGGAGGAGATTCTCAAGCTAGAGATGGAATTTGGTCAGCGCAAATTCTTGATCAAGGGGTAGATAACAGAATTGTTCAATTTTATATATCGGCTACCTCCAATGGACAAGAGATAACACTTCCTAGCAGGGCACCCGAAATCCCAGCTATGTATGTCGTCGACAATGATGAAATTAATACCGATGTCACGAGTTACCGTTGGGTGGTCTCTGAATATGATCGGCGCTCATTGACCAGTGGAAGTAGTGCCGCTTGGGGTTGGAAATTTCCTAACCTTTCCAACAGCTACAAAAAAATGACCCTAATCGTTGATGAAACAGAAATATTCTATAACTGCCAGATCAGGCCATCGGGTAGCCCATGGCACGCCGGGGATCGTAGCAATTTCACTAAACGTGGAAAATTCAAATTGCCTCGTGATAAACGTCTCCGAGGTTTATCAAAACTTTCTTGGGATAATACACCTGCAGCAGAAGGAGCAGGTAATTTATTCAATAACAAAGTTCCTAGATACATTTTGTATTTAATGGGTCATGCAGTAAACGAAAACGAATTTTGCACAATTATTGAAAACGGTGGACGATCACGTAATTCAATTGAACTTTTTGAACCAATTGGAAATGATTTTCTTGAGAGAAATTATGGAGATAATGGCCCTCAAGGTGACCTCTATCGAGTGGATGATGTTTTCTTTTTTGATGACAATTATAGTAAAGATCAAATCACTAGTCGGTATTGGTGGTATGCCGGTGATGATTGGCCGGGACCTGGTAGATATCATAGCCAATGGCTATTAAGATCAAAAGAAACAGAGTATGATTATACAGCTCTAATAAATTTACTGAAGACTGTTAAGAACAGTAATGGTTACACTGAAAGTGAGATTAACCGGTTAGTGGATGCACAACGAATATGCATGATGGCAGCAGTCAGAGGATATATTGGCGATTGGGATACTTTTTTACTTCGCAGGCCTAAAAACTCATTTTTTTACAAGGGACCAGACGATGGCAAATTTCATTTCTTGTTCCATGACTCCGACCTAGCCTTCCAAAATCCCTCTGAAATGATTTCAAGCGGAGGGTCCGAATTTTCAGCTTGGTTAAGAAAACCCTATAACAGAAGAATCTTCCGTTATTACTTAACTGAAATACTCGATAAGTTTCAGGCAAATGGACCGCGTGTAGGTGCCTGGTTTGATTGTGAACAAGCTGTTTCGGACACATATAGCCCCAACCAAAGAAAATACACTAGTTGGGATAGCGGAAGACGTAATCGAATTCTAAGTGAACTGTCGAACGGTCACACTAGGGATTTTGATATAGATAATATTACAAGCACAACAGAAGATACTATCACTGTCACTGGTGAGGCAGGCTATAGAGTGTGGAGCGTTTCATTGGATAACCACCCTGAAAGTAAATTTAGTTGGGTAGATGAAACAAATTGGCAAATAGAAGGTATACGACTTAAAAGTGGCAGTAATTCACTCAATTTTGTAGCATTAGATGACGATGGTAACCCAGCTGAAGGGGCAGAAAAAGGATCATTAAATGTAAATAAAACCAATAATGCGGCACCTTTCATTGTAATTGATTCAGACCCTGCTTCTGGAAATTTGGCTTTAGCACAAACATTAACTCTAGATGCTTCAAATTCTTATGACCCTGAAGGCAGTGAACTTAATTTCAAATGGGATACTTCTTCAGAGAATGCGATTATTACTTCAAGTAATGGCATTGCAGTAGCAAGTTTTTCGACTCCTGGCCTATATCAAATCTCGCTAGAAGTTAGTGATGTAAGTAATAATAAGTCTTACTATTCTAAGGAGGTTTCAGTATTTTCACCGGGTGGTTTTTCTAGCTTCAATGTTCCTTATCTTGATTCATTTTTAGAAGAACATAAGGTCGAATCAAAGGATAATTATTCTCCAGGGCCTTACTGGTCATTGGGTGAAACTGATGGGAAACTTGTTATTCAAATGCCGGATGACAAGTCTTATCCTCTGGGTCTTCCTCCAGGAATTTCGGAATCAAAAGACTACATTTCTTTGGATCAATCATGGAGGTATAGTGATGATAATATCGATTTCATTGCGGACTTTGCTAAGCCATCTTTTGACGACTCAAACTGGAACATTGGTAAAGGAATGTTTGGTAAAGACAGTGGTACAATTCCAGAACCGGGAATCAATACTCCACTAAGAAATGATTCAGCGGGCGATTTAGTAACTTACTACTTTAGAACAGAATTTGATTTTGCAGATGATCCAGTAGGATCTGAAATTGATATAAGTGCTGTCATTGATGACGGAGCGCGTTTTTGGTTGAATGGTATAGAGTTAGATCGCGTTCGTTTACCTAGTGGTACAATAGAACATGGAACAGGAGCTAGTGGAAACACTGCTGCACGAGATGAAAAGCAATCTCGACCTGTTGGTGTTTTTGATGGAACTGGAAAATTAATTACTGGTAAGAATATTCTAGCTGTTGATCTTCATAATAGGACAGCCCGAAGTTCTGATTATCTTTTTGCTGCTGAGCTCAGTGTAACCGCTCAACCGATTACGGAGGGTGGAAACTTAGACGGAACCACCCATCCTTGGATTCGTCGTGACTTACCTAAATCTACTGATTGGTCTCTGCAAACCGATTTGGAGCTATTAAATATGCAATTTGGTGAATTTATGGCAGGTCTAATTGTTGAAATTGAAGAAAATAACGAACTTGCGCGTTATGCCTTTGGGTATAAAAACGGTAAATCGCTTGCCGTAGTTAAAGTCACTTCGTCTGGAAGTGCCGGAACCATACATGAAACCCCTTTTTCAGATTCCGATGATGTCGTTATTAGAATTAGGCGCTCTCATGATCGTTTGATTTTCGAACATTCTTTGACTTCTGGTTCTTGGACTAACATACACTCTATGGATTTTGATTCTAGTTTTGTTGCTGGTGATGGAGGGCTTTTTGTAAGCACCGACGAAGCGAAAGCTTTAAGGGTTTCTTTTGACTACCTTATGCTATCATCGGACGATTCATCGTCATCCACTAATGAAGACATTATCGTATCTGAAATAATGTATAATCCTTTAGGTGGATCCGCATATGAATTCATTGAGCTCCACAATAGGGGTAATGCTAACATAAATTTGAATGATTATTCTTTTGCTCAGGGACAACCAGTGGAAGAATTTTTATTCCCAGATGTAACTATCAATTCTGGTGATTATTTATTGTTAGTTGCTAACCGTGCTTCTTTTTTAGAACGATATGGGCTTGGGCTTGATTCTAAAATTATTGGTGTTTGGTCCAGCGGGAAATTAAACAACAATGGAGAAGAAATTAGATTCTTGGATTCAGCGGGCAATGTGGTATTAAACTTCGCTTATAACGATAATGATTCCTGGCCAGCGTTGCCTGACAGTGAAGGTTATTCTTTGTCCTTCAATAATACTAATTCTGTAAATACTAGTGATGGCGCACTTTGGGCTGCAAGTTCTATCGTTGGTGGCACTCCTGGGCGCGGAGAAGCTATAAATGAAGCGTTTTCTAGTTGGATGACTTTACGAAACGAAAATAACCCTTTAGCCGTAAAGGATGGTGAACTGTTCAACAATTTACTTACTTATGCCTTTGGTTTGGATCTCAGTGAAGAAAATGCAACTGAGAATATGCCTAAAGCTGTATTAAATTTGTTAAATGATAATCGTTTTCTTGGTATCAATTATCAAAAGCGTTCAAATATTCCTGGAGTAAATTTTGTTGTTGAGTTTAGTGAGGATTTACAAACTTGGTCAGTAGCATCTGAGGAAAGTCTTATTATTTCCGAAAATCCCATTAATGATAATTTAGTTAATGTTTCAGCCCAGCTAACTGATAATTTAACTCAAAATCCTTCAAGATTTATGAGAATCAGGGTCAATATTGAATAAATTTTTACTTTGGTTAAAGACCCTCATTGACTCCCAGCTATGATTGGGTAGCTTTTATGGCGTCTCTCGCAGGTGAATGGTTTTCATAAATTTGTTTTTCTCTTCTCTTGCGCGAGAAAGTTTACTGAAGATTTAGATGGTGACCGTAGCTCAGTTGGTAGAGCCCCGGTTTGTGGTTCCGGTTGTCGCGGGTTCAAGTCCCGTCGGTCACCCCACTTCAGTTGAAGATTTTATTTTTGTCGTGAGTTTGGAACAACTATATAAATCAATAGATTATGTTTTCAGTAATGAAAATCTTCTCAATGAAGCTTTGACACATCCTAGTTTAGCTTATGAGAATACCGATAATTTGCCTGACAACCAGAGACTAGAATTTTTAGGAGATGCGGTCTTACAGCTTGTTTTAACAAATGACCTTTTTAATCGATTTCCTGAATTTTCCGAAGGGCTGCTCACTAAACTTCGATCTCGTCTAGTTTCTACAAAAGCGCTAGAAGAATATGCTAAGTTTATAAACTTGGGCGATTATATTTTGCTTGGTAAGGGAGAAGAAAAGACAGGAGGTCGTTCCAGAACTGGTATACTCGCTGATGCCTTCGAGTCTTTGATTGGTGCAATTTATCTAGATTCCGATTTTGATACAGTGAGAGATTTTATCATGGTTTGTTGTAAAGATAAAATGTCTCGAGTTGTCTCTGATCCCATTGAAAAGAACCCAAAGGGTGAATTACAGGAAATTCTTCAATCTCTATCTCAAGATGCACCTAATTACAGGGTAATTTCTCAATCTGGTCCCGACCATGATCGTTCCTTCGTTACTGAAGTGTTTTGGCAAAACTTGGTTCTTGGAAAGGGTTTAGGAAAAAGTAAAAAAGAATCAGAAAGCAATGCTGCCATCTCTGCTATGCAAAACAAACTCTGGTTGTGAATAAGATGTGAGTATTTGTTTATGTTTTCTTTTCTGAATTGTTAGATCATTGTGTGTTGATGTTAAAACAATGTTTGTAGTTTTTAGTTTTATTAATTCCTAACAATTTTTTTCTACTTTTTAATCTCTTTTCACATTTTTTTAGTAGACTTATTTTTTTGTGGAACATCTTTTTTTATCCTGTGGAATTACACTTTTTAATGCTTATTAACACCTATATTACTAAGAATATAAATTGAGATTTCTTTCTTTCTTTCTTATAGGGGTGTGAATACCTATCAAAACAAATGACTTTAGTTCGTTCTCTTGTAGCTCTTTTATTAATTCCCTTTTCTGCATTCATTCATTTCTTTTTAGCAACAGAGTTTGAAGTTTACGAATATAAACCAATTTGGTTATATATTGTCCTCATTGCATGTGTTGTTGTTCTTTTAAGAGCATTTATTAAAGCAGACAAACATAAACCGATTCTAGCGTCACTTAACGTCTTCTCATGGGTTTTGGTTTTTGCGATTGTTTGGTGGATAGAGGTTTTATCTTCATACGAAAGACCAGCAATTTCTTTTAGTCTTAAAGACCAAATAAAAGTTGATGATTTAACTTTGGTTAATACCAATAGTATTGATGAAAAAGTAACAAAAATAATCAATACAAGCCCCTACACGATGTTCCATTTTTTTCGCGGGCATTGGTGACCATATTGTATTTCAGAGCTCGTGAAGCTTGATGATAAAAAATCTCTTCTTGATGACTTAGGTATTCAAATTATCCCAATTTGCATAAGTGATGCCTCCGGATCGAGGTTAGCCAAAGAAAAAAGCAAAAGCTCTTTTAAATTTTACTGTGATCCCAAATCAACCCTTTCAAAACAATTTGGACTATTACATAAATCTGGGCACCCGTTTAACGGAAGTGATATCTCCCAAATTGGAAAAGTGTTAGTAGATTCAAAAGGTTTCATTTTATGGACACATTTTACCATGAATAGTCGAGTACGATTAACTTCTGATCTTTTAGTAGACCAACTTAGAATAACAATAACTAGTTTATAATCAACAGGTTATGTTTTCTTTTTTAATCCAAATTGTTATTACGGATATATCTGCGGGTGTTATTCCACTAATTCTAGATGCTTGACCTAGTGTCTTAGGTCTAATTTCTTCGAGTCTTAAAACGGCTTCTTTTTTCAATCCACTAATAGAGCTAAAGCAAATATTTTCTGGTAATTGGAAATTCTCCATTCCCTCTGCCCTTGCAATCATTTGTTCTTGTCTTGCAATATATCCCTCGTTTTGAAATTCAATTTCTATCAGATTCCAAACTTCATTTGTGTAAAGCTTTTCAATTTCTAAAGGTAATTTACTAATACCATTACCTGGTTTCCGGAACCATTCGTCCATTTTAATTCCATCTAAATTTTTCTTTCTACAAAAAGCTTGAGCATCAAGAAACGATTCTTTCTTCTCTAAAGTTAATTTTAACCGTTCTTCATCAATAAGCCCAAATTGACTCCCTAATTCTGTTAACCTTAAGTCTGCATTATCTTGTCTTAGTAACAGTCTATATTCTGCCCTGCTTGTAAACATTCTGTAGGGTTCGGTCACCCCTTTTGTTACAAGGTCATCAAGCATTACACCAAGATAAGATTGCGATCTTGATAAAATTAGAGGGTCTAATTTTTTACTTTTCATCGCAGCATTTGTTCCTGCTACTAAACCTTGCCCAGCGGCCTCCTCATATCCTGATGTTCCATTTATTTGACCAGCAAAAAACAAGCCTTCAATTAGTTTTGTTTCAAGAGTGGGATATAATTGAGTGGGTGAACAATAATCATATTCAACGGCATATCCTGGTCTAATAATTTCAGCCGATTCTAGTCCTTTTATAGACCTAATGAAATCAAGCTGTACGGCAAAAGGAAGTGATGTGGATACGCCGTTAATGTAATACTCGTTTGTTTGTCTCCCCTCTGGCTCTAAAAAAACTTGATGTCTGCTCTTTTCTTCAAAACGAACTACCTTGTCTTCTATTGATGGGCAATACCTAGGTCCGACTCCTTCAATTAAACCAGAGTACATGGGTGATTGATCTAAATTTGATCTAATTATATCGTGTGTTTCCTGGTTTGTGTATGTGATCCAACAAGGCAATTGTTCCATGTGGAACATTGGGTCAGACCAATTATTTAGAGTGAATGTTTCAGTTTGATTGCTTTTGGTACCACCTGGACCAATTTTATCGCGCATAAAACTGAACCAAGGAGGAGGTTCATCCCCAACCTGTTTCTCACAATTTGAAAAATCTATTGATCTTCCATTTAACCTACAAGGTGTTCCAGTCTTAAAACGATCAATTTCAAAACCAAGATCTTTTAATGAATCTGAAAGCGTCGATATACCATCTCCCATTCTTCCTCCCGCTTGATTTTGTTTTCCAACATGCATCAAACCTCGCATAAAAGTACCTGAACTAATAATTATAGTATCAGCATGATATTCAATGCCTAAATTAGTAGTTATCCCGTAAACTAAATCATTATTTACGAGTATTTTAGCCACATTTCCCTGATGCATTTCCAGATTTTCTTCGTTTTCTAGAACATGCTTCATTCTAAACTGATAGGCCTTTTTATCACATTGGGCTCTCGGTGCACGAACACTTGGACCCTTAGATGCATTTAAAGTCCTAAATTGTATGCCCGTTGCATCCGTATTTATTCCCATAGCTCCACCCAAAGCGTCAATTTCTCTAACCATGTGGCCTTTGCCCAAACCTCCTATTGCTGGATTACAGGACATCTGTCCTATGGTGTCCAGATTTTGCGTTAATATAGCGACCTTGCAACCAAGCCGCGAAGCGGCAAGAGCCGCTTCGACTCCTGCGTGCCCTGCGCCAATTACGATAACGCCATAATTTTGAGGGTAGATATAGTTACTCACTTATTGAAACTTTCTATGAACAAAATTCGTATCTTTCTACCTTATAGCAAAACCTTTTAAATTCTTATTTGTTTTTGTTCCACGTGGAACACCAAATTACAAAGCTATAAGTGGTTAATAATTAGGGGGTTATAAAGATACATGCTCACAATATCTATTTGGTTACCAAACTTTAACCCACAATTAAAAACTTATGTAGAAATATTCAAACCGCTGTAGCAGCAATTAAAAAATAGGATACTTTTGTATCTGATATAAATGTATAGAAAATTTTACCTTACGATTCTTTTACTAATTTGTTTTGTTTCGATCCGTCTCTTGCCGGCGTTTTCTCAATCAACAGTTGCAGAAATGTTCGCGAATATTTCTCCACTCGCAGCCTTGGCTCTTTGTGGAGGCATGTTATTGCCTATGCGTATAGCAATGATTCTAACTTTTGGAACGTTTCTTTTAAGTGATACCATTTTGAATCTTAAATATGGGTTTTCAGTTATTACACCTTACTCTCTTTTTCTTCTGATGTTTTTTGCGGCCATTTATTTTCTTGGTTATTCACTGCGGAATAAAAAAAGTTTTAGCGTATTGTTAGTGTCAACGTTTCTCACGAGCATCCTTTTTTATTTTTTTGCAAACACATTTTCTTTTATGTTTGATTCCGGCTACCAGAAAAATCTCACAGGTTGGTTATTAGCGAATTCTAAAGGGCTTCCAGGATATCCACCGGCATGGCTTTTTGGCATCAAATTTATTTTAAGCAATACATTATTTGCTTCTGCCTTTTACTTTGCCTTAATGCCGAGAAATGAGACAATAGACGTAGCAATACCTCAAACCCAAAAAATTTAACATCTGACTAAAATGATGCTTGATAAAGTAGACTCATATCAATTCAAAGAACATAGCGCAAACGCTGATCTATCTAATGAGGATAAGATAGAGTTATTAAGGAAAATGGTGAGAATTAGGCGTTTTGAAGAAGCATCTTTAAAATACTATAACGCGGGTAAAATGGGGGGATTCTTACACCTCTATATTGGTCAGGAATCAATAGCAGTAGGAACCGCATCACTTTGCGGACAAAACGATCACCTCATTACGGCATATCGCGATCATGGACATGCGTTAGCCGTTGGAATGACTATGAACGAATGCATGGCAGAGCTATTTGGTAAGAAAACAGGATGCTCCAAGGGAAAAGGAGGCTCGATGCATTTCTTTGCTCCGGATAAAAATTACTGGGGCGGTCATGGGATTGTGGCTGGTCAAACTCCACTTGGTTTGGGTTTGGCTTATGGATTAAAATACAATGGAGACAAAGGAGCAGCATTATGCTTCATGGGTGACGGAGCAGTTAACCAAGGCTCATACCACGAGTCTCTTAATTTGGCTCAACTTTTTGAACTGCCCGTTATTTATATCATCGAAAACAATGGTTATTCTATGGGAACCAGCCAAAAAAGATCATCTGCATTCAATAATTGTTTGGCTCAAAGAGCTGATGCATACGGAATAGCTTGGGACGTTGCTAAAGGAAACGACATTTATGAAGTAAGAGCAAAAACCAAAGAAGCAATCGATAGAGCTCACAACGAGAGCCAACCAACAATTTTGGAATTTGATACGTATAGATATCAAGGCCATTCAGTTGCAGACGCAAATTCTAAAAAGTATCGTTCACCAGAAGAAATTGATCACTACAAAGAAAACTATGACCCAATAAGTGTTTGGAAAAAATGTCTTTTTTCAGAGGGGATTATTGACGAAGACTCTTACAAACAAATGGATACAGAAGCAAAAAAGGAAGCTAAAGATTCAGTTACTTTTGCAGAGGAAAGCCCATTTCCCGAAATTTCTGATATTACTGAGGATGTTTATTACGAAGTTGATGAAGGAACCGAATCAGGCAAAAGAGGTAAGCATTTTTTCCATAATTAAATCCCCTATTAGATAACTAACAATTTAAATAAAAGATATGGCTTTGACTCTATATAGACAGGCATTAAACAGAGCATTGGATGAAGAATTAGCCAATGATGAAAAGGTAGTTATTATTGGTGAAGAGGTCGCCGAATACAATGGAGCTTACAAGGTTACTGAAGGCTTATGGAACAAATGGGGAGACAAACGAGTTGTTGATACTCCTATTTCCGAAGCAGGATTTATTGGAATGGGAATAGGGGCTTCAATGCTAGGAGTCAGACCGGTAATGGAATTAATGTTTTTTAGTTTTGCATATGTGGCACTTGATCAGATGATTAATAATGCTGCATGCGTTCGTTATATGTCGGGTGGTTTAATTAATTGTCCGATTGTTATAAGAGGACCAGCCAATGGTGGAACAAATGTTGGAGCAACCCATTCACATACTACGGAAAATATTTTTGCTAATGTTCCTGGACTTAAAGTTGTGGCACCCTCAACAGCACTAGATGCATACGGGCTTATGAAGTCAGCAATCAGGGACAATGATCCAGTTTATGTGATGGAGAACACACTACTTTATGGTGATCCCCTAGCAGCTTCAGATTTACCTGATAATGAGATTACAGTACCCATAGGAACGGCAGAAGTTAAAAGAGAAGGAAGTGATGTTAGCCTTATCGCTCATGGAAGATGCGTTATAGTTGCTCTTGAAGCTGCCAAAGAATTGGAAGATAAGCATGGCATTAAAGCCGAAGTTGTAGACCTTCGTTCGATAAGACCATTAGATGAAGAAACAATATTAAAATCGGTAGCAAAAACGAACCGAGCTGTTTTGGTGGATGAAAGCAAACCTTTCTGCGGAATTAGTTCACAGATTGCCACAATGATTCAAGAGAAGGCGTTTGATGACCTAGATGCTCCAATAAAACGTGTTACTTCTATTGATGCTCCAGCTATTTATAGCCCGCCAGTCGAGAAAGAACAGATACCAAATGTGAGTCGAGTAGTTGATATGGTACAAAGTCTCGGTTAAATGTTTTTAGAAATCACTAATTAAGGATTACAAGAAATGCCAGATTTTGTACAAATGCCCCAACTCAGCGACACAATGACTGAGGGAACCCTCATACGTTGGCTCGTTAAAGTTGGTGATACCGTTGATGTTGGCGATCCACTAGCTGAAGTTGAAACAGATAAGGCAACTATGGAAATGGTGGCCTTTGATGAAGGTCAAATAGGTGCAATCTATGCAGAAGAGGGTTCTAAGTCACCAGTAGGCGAAACCTTAGCTGTTATCATCGAGGAGGGAGAGGAAGTTCCCGAAAAACCTTCTGCTGGAGCCTCCACATCTTCCGAGAGCGGTTCGGATGACTCCAAGGACAATGAAACAACGATTACTGAAAGCAGTAACCAAAATGAATCTGCTCTATCGAACTTAAATTCTAATGAAAGAATTAAGGCGTCTCCTTTAGCCAAAAAAATTGCTAAATCCAAAGGTATTGATTTGGGTATGATTTCTGGTTCTGGACCAGGCGGCAGAATCGTTAAAAAAGATCTAGAGAATTTTAGTTCAGAAACATCAAAGCCAAGTTCTTTAACTACTACAACCCAAACAAAACATTCTCTCAGTGAAGAAGACAAAAAAATTCCACTTAGTGGAATGCGAGCCATCATAGCACAACGGTTGCTCGAGTCGAAGACGCAGATACCACACTTTTACCTCAATATAGAAATTAATGCGCAACCATTAATGGATCTACGCAAACAAGCCAATTCTGCGGCAGGAGAAGAAGGCAACAAATTTACTGTAAACGATTTTATTCTCAAGGCGGTTGCAAATGCTGCAGCATCTGTTCCAGAGGTTAATTCTACATTTTCTGGGGATTCGATCATTCAATTTGGATCTGTAAATTTGTCAGTGGCTATAGCAGTTGATGATGGTCTTGTTACTCCAGTCATCGCTAAAGCCAATCAAAGGAGCCTGCTAGAAATAAGTTTAGCGGTTAAGGATTTAGCACAAAGGGCAAGAGCGAAAAAGCTTTCACCGGATGAATTTTCTGGAGGAACGATAACAGTTTCCAATCTTGGTGCGTATGGGGTGGATAATTTTGATGCAATTATTAATCCGCCCCAAGCTGCAATTCTATCTATAGGTAGTATAAAAAATACACCAGTAGTTAGTGAAGAAGGAAATATTGTTCCTGGACTTATAATGAAAGTAGGCATGAGCTGTGATCACAGAGTCATCGATGGCGCAGTTGGAGCACAATACCTTTCCGAGCTTAAAAAGAGGATAGAAAATCCTGCCAGTATGCTCATTTAAAGTCATAGAGAATTAATAAAATTCAATACATCTTGTCTTTCTTTGGTGCTCAGAGAAGAATATTCTTTTCTAGATACAGAGCCTTCGCCCCCATGCCATAAGATCGCTTCTTCTATACTTCTAGCTCTACCGTCATGTAGAAAAAAAGAGTTACCATTGACGGTTTTGGTTAAACCAATACCCCAAAGCGGAGGGGTTCGCCATTCAGATCCAGACGCCATAGAGTCACTTATTCCATCAGCCAAATGTTTGCCCATATCGTGTAACAAAAGGTCAGTGTATGGCCTTATGTTTTGATTTTTAAGCTCATCAATAGCCGCGACTGATCCAGTTTTTAAATTTGGTATGTGACAATTAGCACAGCCTATTTTATTAAAAAGTAAATCACCCCTTTTAACGGATGGATTATCAGTATTTCGCTGAGCAGGAGGAGCCAGTGTTCTTAAATAAGTAACCACACGCTGAAACTTAGATTGATCAATGTCAGGCTGATCATTAGTAGAATTGATTTTTATTTTTGCTTTTTGTGGGATTGTAAAATCTTCTACCGGGTGAATAGGAGATGTAATTCCCATATCTCTTAAGAATGCCGAAGCTGTTTGCGTTCTTAGGTTCACTTGATTAGCTTTCCAACCAAACCGACCTAATTCTCGTTGTTTTGTTTCTGGGTTTATTATGTAATTTGCTTTGCCCGATATTCCATTTTCATCCTCATCGTTAGGATCTGCGAAATCTAAAATGATTTTTTCTGGCACGGCTTCAAGTAACCCTAATCCGACTAATTGTTGGGCAATACGAGGCCCAAATTTAATTTTGGGATGTGGTGTTCCATAGTGATCATTGACGACAAGATCATATTTAGGTTTTCTTAAAGAGGTAGTTTGAAGATTGTCTAATCCTACAACTTGTTCTTCGTAACTAACATGAACAACGCCTTCAGGCTCGATTCCAGGCGCAGCATTAATAGCTAATTGAACACCCAAAACTGGGTCACCTGTTGGTTTTCCAGGAACGCTCAGACGGAAAAGCAAACCTACCGAAGTTGACTGTTCGTTAGTTGGAGCACCTCTTCCATCTCTAATGTGGCAACTGGAACATGATCTGGCATGGAATAATGGTCCAAGTCCATCTCTCGCCGTAGTAGAGCTAGGTGAAAAGACCCAATTTTTATTAAAAAACGAATTTCCAACTACGTGAGCTCTTCTATTTGTTCTGGAAATATTAGCTAATGGCATCCCAAATGCATTAGGACCGCTATTGAAAACTGTAGTCTTACCACCACTAAGATCCGTGTTCGATTCAGCGAACAGGGAGGAGTGCAAAAATATCGTTAAGGGAAAAAAAAATGTAAAAAATAGCCTCAAAAGAGTTATTCTTCGGGTTCTCTAGAAACTTTAACACCTGATTTTTCTGCCATTACGACAAAGCTATCAGCTGTAGATTCTAATTCTTCTATCAGTGAAATTATTGATTTACTTGTTGCCGAGCCTTCTTCGGCCAAGATAGCTTGATCAAACGGTCTAGGCACTTCCATAGATTTTTTGAGTGCGGAACTCAATGAAGTATCAATTTTTTCTGTTAATTCCGCATCAACAGATGAACTAAAATCTCTTACGCCAGGACCATCAATAACCGACCCATCGGCACGGGTATACTTGCCGGTCCAAACATTCTTGATACCAATAATGTCATAGATTGCATCATTATGTGTGGTGTCACTAAAACAAGAGTGCTCATCTTCCTGAGCTTTCGATTCGTAAGCTACGAGTATTCTCTCGCCAGCTAATTCGAACCCGCTCAAAAGAGTCATACCAAGCAAGATTTTTTGAAAAGAGTCTTTTGGCTGCGAATTAACAAAAGATTCTCTATAATTTTTTTGATCAGGCGCCCAATCATTCACAAGGCTTTCCAAATTTTCGATTAATAGATCAACAGTCACCATTAGAAATTTTTTTCTCCTATCCGCATTAGCCGCAGTTGTATAATCGGTGAAAGGGCGATTTCCGGGGCCATTCGCATTAAAGTCCTGACCCCATAATAAAAACTCAACGGCATGATATCCACAGCTTATGTTTTCCTCACCTTCTTTTTCATTAAGTGAGATTAAAAGATCTTTAGTAATTTCAGGATAATCCTTTGTATTGTTTATGATTCCCGACTCGGGGCTTTCTTTTACATAATCAACATAAGCCTCATCCATGGGCCAAGCATTGAGTAAACCTTCAGGCCCATCTTCATCATCAATCGGCCCACCATAAAATCTATATACTTCAGTTTGAAGGTATGGGAAACGAGAGTTTATCCAACTCTCTTTTGCTTCTTCAAAACCCTTTTCAGTTGGAGATTCCAAAAAGCTTTGGATTTTGGTCATCATGCTTTTAGCAAGCTCCAATGAATCAGAATAGCTAGCATGCACAATATTTGCATAGTTAAGAACAATATTAGGGAGAGCATCTTCTGCTGGAACAGTTTTATCATTTTGTTCGCTGGTTTTCTTGTTTGAACAGGAAGCTAAAGAAGCAGCAAAAATAAGAACGATTAGCGTATATTTAATCATAATAAGGTTTAGGTACTTAATTTTTTAACGTCTGGTGATGAAAACAGATCACTCAATCTGATAATGACTATCAATATCAGGTTTATATATGAATCCTCAAACTAAATTTCCTATGCAATTAAGTCTTCGAATTGTCCTAAATTATCGATCAATTCCAAAAGATGCTGATTTTTGTTCTTCTTTAACAAAGGATCATCATTCATTAATTCTGCCGCCAAAGACTGTGCTTTCCTAACAAGTTCAGTATCAGAAAGTAGGTCTCCAAGTTTAAGTCCATCTAATCCGCTTTGAGCTTTACCAAGGATTTCTCCTGGACCACGGATTTTGAGATCAGCGTCAGCAATAACAAAACCATCAGAGCTTTGCTCTAATACCTTCAGTTTTTCACGAGCATCAGAACTTGGTTTTTTTGTCATTAAAACACAATAACTGGTATGCTCTCCTCGACCTATACGTCCTCGCAATTGATGAAGCTGGGCTAGTCCAAAGCGCTCCGCATTAAAAATATACATGACCGAGGCATTTGGAACATCAACACCAACTTCAATGACAGTGGTACTAATTAGGGCAGAAATTTCACCACTCCTAAAACGATTCATAATTTGATCTTTTTCCTCGGCTTTTAATTTACCATGAATTAATTCACAATTGTGAGGTTTTAAATATTTAATCCAATTTTCGAATTCTCCTTCCACGGAACTAACATCAAGTTTGTCGGAATCTTCAATCAAAGGGTATACAATATAGGCTTGCCGCCCATCCTCAATTTGAGATTTTAAGAAATTAATGGCTTCATCAAGATGCTTTTTGGCATCTCTTAAGTAGGTTTTTATTTTACCCCTGCCACCCGGCAACTCATCAATGACAGAGACATCTAAATCACCATAAACAGTCAACGTGAGCGTTCGTGGTATAGGTGTTGCTGTCATAACTAAAACATCAGGGGCAGACCCTCGGTTGATAAGTTTTTGGCGTTGGCTAACTCCAAATTTGTGTTGTTCATCTATAACAACAAGCCCAAGGTCCTTAATCTCGGAAGATTGATAGAGTAATGCGTGTGTTCCAACGATGACACGAGCACTTAACTTATCAAATAAGCTTGATTCAGCAGAAATTTTCTTTTTCGAAGTGAATAAGGTAATGTCTATACCGAGAGGTGAAAGCCAGCGAGAAAGGACGGAATAATGCTGTTCAGCTAGTATTTGGGTAGGAGCCATCAAGACAGCAGTAGATTCAGATTCGATCGCTTGAAGAATAGCACATACAGCCACTAGCGTTTTTCCTGATCCAACATCACCTTGTAAAATACGGTTCATTGGTTTTGGGTCTTTCATGTCCTGATGAATCTCATTAACACAGCGAGATTGGGCATCTGTTAACGAAAAAGGTAAAGAAGCTAAAAAAGGACTAATCAACTTACCTGAACCTGCATGAATACACCCCTCGAGGTTCTTATGACGAGATTTTCTATATGCCACATTGAGTTGTAAAATAAAAAATTCTTCAAGGGCTAGAGAATGTCTAGCAGCCTTTAAAATTTGTTCGGATTCTGGAAAA
>Ga0209404_10001147_pt1 | contig 18600 bp, 14 predicted proteins | sample TroAtlMetagenome_2_FD_187447 | JGI IMG/M metagenome (GOLD analysis project Ga0209404, IMG submission 187447) | Marine eukaryotic phytoplankton communities from Atlantic Ocean - Tropical Atlantic ANT8 Metagenome (SPAdes) (version 2) | ecosystem: Environmental > Aquatic > Marine > Oceanic...
AAAAAACGAAGAACACGAAGCTGAACGAGTGGTAGCAGAACTGTTAGCGCACAAGTTTATGAACCGCACTAAGTTTAAAGACTACGCTATTTTGTACCGAGGAAACCATCAAAGCCGCTTGTTCGAAAAGCTACTAATGAGTAACCGTATTCCGTATAAAATTAGTGGCGGTATGTCGTTCTTCGGGCGCACCGAAGTGAAAGACATCATGGCTTACTTGCGCTTGTTGGTGAACCAAGATGACGATAATGCCTTGCTACGGGTAATTAACACGCCAAGTCGCGGCATAGGGCGCGTTACACTAGAAAAGCTAGGTAACTTTGCGAACAGCTTAGGCGTGCCCATGTTTGAAGCGGCCACTCACCCAAATTTAAACAGCGTGTTGTCGGATAGAGCATACGATGCCGTATCGGGGTTTGCTCGTTGGATAGTGGAAGTGTCTGATAACGCGACTCGTGGTGAAACTAAAGATGCCCTTCGCGGCATGATCAAGTCGATGGGTTACGAAGAGTGGTTATACGAGCAAAGCGCTAGCCCTAAAGCGGCTGAAATGGGCATGGCGAACGTAAGTACGTTGTTTGGCTGGGTAACCGACATGCTAGAAGGCAACGAACTTGATAGCCCTATGAACCTTACCGAAGTAGTAAACCGCCTTATTTTGCGTGACATGATGGAACGAGGCGAAGACGACGGTGATGGCGACCAAGTACAGCTAATGACACTGCACGCTTCTAAAGGACTAGAGTTTCCAATTGTGTTCTTAGTAGGCATGGAAGAAGGTTTGTTACCCCATCAAAGCAGTGTAGATGAAGACAACGTAGAAGAAGAGCGCCGCCTCGCGTATGTAGGCATTACTCGTGCGCAGCGAGAGCTTATTTTCAGCCTAGCCAAAGAACGCCGCCAGTTCGGTGAAGTTATAAACCCTGAACCAAGCCGCTTTCTTTACGAGTTGCCCACAGACGACCTTCAATGGGAAAACCAAAAGCCGAAAGAAAGTGCCGAGGTACGCCAGCAAAAAGGCCAAAGCAGTATTGCTAATTTAAGAGATATGCTGGGTAAGAAATAGCGCTAACAGCGTTGACGGCTATGAACGTAAGGTAATACAGGCCCCTGCAACAAACTGCGCTGATAATCTGAATTAAAAGGTGTTAGTAATAGCTAGCAGGGGAAGATAGCAACAAACAGCTAGCCAGCTAGCTGTTTCATATCAAGCACGGTTGCGCGAGTAAGCACTTTACCTTGGGCGTAATTACACTCAATGTCGGTAAGCGCATTTAGCTGTGCAGGTGAATCTACCCCTTCGGCAATTACCTTAAATTTAAGGTGTTCAGAAATAAGCATCACCGATTGAATAAGCTTAAGGTTTCGCTGTGAACGCGGTAGCGAGCGCACAAATCTGTGGTCAATTTTGATGAAATCGAACGGGTAGGCGAATAAGTAACTAAGCGACGCTAACCCACTACCAAAGTTATCAAGCACTAAGGTCACCCCAGCACGTTTCAACTTCTTAATAGCGGGCAAAATAAACTGCGAACGACGATTTAAATCGTTTTCATCAAACTCAAATACTAAATCATGAGGCGATATTTTGTATTCGTCTATAAGCGAAATCATTTGATTCACCATAGACGCTTGCAGCAAATGAATAATAGAAACGTTTACCGCAATACGGCCAGTGTCTTCGCCTGTTGTTTTCGCGTGAGCCAGTAGCTCGCAAGCTTTGCGCAACTGAAACAAATCTAAATCTAATGTTAAGCCACTTTGTTCGGCCACTTGGCGAAACTGCTCTCGGGCTATTTTGCCGAAAGTAGGGTGGCTCCAACGCACGTACATCTCGTTATAAAGCGTTGTGTTGTCTCTTAAATCAATAACAGGCTGCAAGAAGTATTCAAACTCTTCATCGCGCAAGGCACGGCGAAATTCGTTCTCTAGCTCAAGCTCTTCAATTAAGCGGTCGCGCATGCTCTTATCGAACATAACAAATCGGCCTCGGCCCAATGTTTTTGCCTGATACATAGCAGCATCAGCATCACGCAGCACTTCATCGGCACTACGGTAATACGACTCTAAATTAGCAATGCCGATACTGGCACCCGAATACATTTCTCGGCCTTCCAACAAAAAAGGCTCGGAGATTGAGTTGATAATACGCGATGCCACTTCTTGCACATCGGTTAAATCTTCAAAGTTATCGAGTAAAACAACAAACTCATCGCCACCTAAGCGGGCCAGTAAGTCATGCCCACGAATGCATAATGCAATACGTCTAGCCACTTCAACTAAGAACTCATCACCCGCGTGATGGCCTAAGGTATCGTTAATAACTTTGAATCGGTCCAAGTCGATGAACAACACCGCAAAGTAATTTTCGGTGTAACGCTGCTTACTGGCAATGGCTAATTCAAGCCTGCTGGTAAACATTGAACGGTTCGGAAGGTCGGTGAGTGAATCGTGATGTGCATCGTGAATAAGCTTAAGCTCAATTTCCTTACGCTCTTCAATTTGCTGCTTTAAGTATTTGTTGGCTCTATCGAGCTCGGCAGTACGCGCGGCAACCCTGAGCTCAAGCTCACTGTTATGGCGTTGAATTTCTTCAGTACTGCGCTTACGCTCCATGGTTACCGCAATATGGTGTGAAACAAAGCGCAGTAACTCTAGGTCTCTGGCGTTGTATTTGGCATGCTTACCATAGGTTTGTACCGCAATAACCCCAAACACTTCACCATCTACCACTAGGGGTGACCCAAGCCAAGAGTTGGCACTGTTTAGCATGCTTTGGGCAACAGACACATCAATTTCACCCGCTTCGGCAAGTTCCAGTACCCGTGGCGGGTTAATCAGTTCAGCTTGGCCGGTACGCAGTACAAATTCCGTTAAACCTAAGCCCATAGGCCTAGCTTCAACGCCGGTGTCTTCAACATCACTGAAATACGGAAACTCTAGCATTTGCTTCGATTCATCAATAATAGAGATAAAGCAGTTTGGCGCACTAATAAGGCGGGCTAGAATTTCGTGCAGGCTAGAATAGAAGACCGACATGTCGCCTTCTAGGTTGGCCGCTAATTCAGAAATTTCAAATAAGGCTTGTTGTAACGACTCTACTTTTTGGCGCTCAAGAATTTCCTCTTGAAGGTCGTCATTAATTTTTCTTAGCTGGCGAGTACGTTCACGAATGGTACGTTCGGTTAGTTCACGGTTTTTAACCCTGTCTACCGTGGTAACAATGTGCTGAGAAACAAACAGAAGTACTTCGAGGTCTTCTTGGGTGTAATGCACACCTTCATCGTAGGTTTGAACCACCATAGCGCCAATCACTTGGCTGCCACGTTTAAGTGGAACCCCAAGTAACTCAAAAGGCTGCGAGCCTACTAGTTTAATACCGTGATCTTCAGCAAAAACTTCTTCTTCTTCACGCTTGTAGAATAAGTGCTGACCGGTGCGCAGTATAAAACCCGTCATGCCATCCATTAAGGAATCTGCGGGTAACTGCTTTACGGTTTGTTCGTCAAACTCGTCAACGAAATAGGCGAAGTCGACAATTTGGCTGTCTTGTTCGTAGAAGGCAACAAAGAAGTTATCGGCGTTCATGAAATCGGCAATGATTTCATGAATAGCGGTGTAAAGACGGTTTAGATGACTAACAGAACTTGCAAGCTCGGAAATGTCGAATAGCGCTTTCTGAACTCGTTCAGCACGCTTATATTTATTAGTGAGTTGTTGAAGCTGCGGTATAATTTCCCGCAGCTCTTCTTCTGTCAACTCATATTGCGTTGAATCTGATGACATTCCGTTCGCCGGCAAGTAAAAAGAGCTTATTCTTAGATGCGGTTAAATTACCCGATCTACTCGAAAAACGCTACTTTTTCCAACAAATTGTTAGTAAACGTCGAAGGTTAGATACCTTCAATCATGTACTCAATTGCGGCTTTAATTTCATCATCAGAGCACGAAGCACAAGTACCACGAGGAGGCATTGCATTAATACCGTTAAGGGCATTTTGCCATACGCCATCTAGGCCTTTTTCGTCTAAACGAGGCTGCCAATCAGCGGCTACGTGAACTTTAGGTGCACCAAGCACACCAGAACTATGACACGCTACACAGGCAGAGTTATAAACATCTTCACCCGACTTCGCACCACCGCCTGCAGCAGCAGGACCAGCTGCTTCCGCGCCAGCTACGTGTATCTGACCAACCGGCTTAATGCGGTTAGCAATATCGTCGTTACTCATTTCTTGTGCTTGCGCCGCAAACACAGTAAGTGCTGTAGCTGCAACAATAAACCAGGTTTTCAATTTCACATCTGTCTCCAGGCAATCACGAACTTTAAATTAAAGTATAACTGGCCAGATTATAACGGGAATTCAAGGGCGAACAACTATTTGCTACCAATTACCTATAAAAAGTAGGGATAAAGTACCTTCAAAACCTAATAAAGTAAGAGAATTACACAAACCAGTTGATGCGAGCCCATGGCCTAAGTATTATTACGCCGCGCTTAAGCAGGAAGTTTAACAACACCACGTTCTTATTCCTTTAGAACAGGTTAAATTTTTATCATATTAAGCCATTTTCAATGCACCCGTAGCTCAGCTGGATAGAGCGTCGCCCTCCGGAGGCGAAGGTCACAGGTTCGAATCCTGTCGGGTGCGCCATTTTTAAAGGGCTGCAGCCCATATCATTTCTTCTAAAATTTACATATTTGAAATATGTAGCAAATGTGTAGCATAAATTCGATTGAATAATTGATTGCCTGTGTTTACTGTAGATAGATATATGGATTATATCGGTATGCATTTATGGACGTTGACTTACTCAATCAGATTTCAGATGGGGACTGGGGATGTATATTTTCTCAATATGATTATGTAGATGAATTTAAGCACGTACACCTATGTCTGGTTGAAGTATCCGACGTTCAACTTATAGCAACTAAATGTATTGAAGTTGTGAACTCTGTTTCTTGGATGAGCGAAATGAGTCCAAGGAAATCTCGGGCATACAGAAAAACCGTTCAACAAACATCCTCAATATTGTCGGATATATTTTCCAAAGTTGTAGCGAGTAACCCTTCAGAAGCGTCATCAGAAAGAACTGTAGCCGAAGACTTTGGCGAGATGATGGTTTCTATAAGCTCGGGGCAGGCTCTTAAAGTATTGCTTGGCCACATTTCCTTACCTGTTGCAGAATTATGGAAGCCTCAAGTTAAAGGTAATGAAGGCTTTGATTTCCATACAACTTGCCCTTACCCACTGGTGAACTTCGGCGAAGCTAAGTTTTCTGGTAGCAGCAATCCTCATGGTCGAGCTATACCTCAAATTAAGGATTTTTTAGAGGAGGAGAAGCATTTGCGTGATACCCATTATTTAGAGTCGCTAGCGGAACCATCTGTACTGGAAAACTTAGACCAAGACTTATTTGGGGTCGTTATAGCATTCTCTGTAAACAGCTCTAATCCTTTGAAGATAATAAGAAATGCACTGGATTCAGCTGTACAACATTTATCAAGTTCTAATATTAAAAATGTTTATTTAGTCGGAGTGAAGCATCAATGATAAGAAATATAATTGATGATGAGAGCCCCGAGGATACTCTGAATGCATTACTCGACAAAATCCATAGGCTAGGGCCTGTTGAGTCTAGTGATTTGGAAAAGCTGGCTTATTATAAAAAATTTCATTCTCGGGTCTTTGAGGATTATGAAGAAAGTTTCCTGAGTGCCCTAGGATTATTTTATAAGATTAAAGAACCTTCAAGTTTTCTGTCTTTAGTATTGAGCCGTTTCGGAAATCAGTACGAGGAAGAGTTTGGTCAGAAATTGACACCAGTGCAAGCAAATATCAGGTACGCATTGGAAGAATATAAAGCGATTTCTATTTCCGCACCAACGAGTGCAGGAAAGTCATTTTCTATAAAAGATTACATAATATCAAAGGTGTCCAATACGGTAATTATTGTTCCTTCGCGAGCTTTGGTTGATGAGTATATAAAGTCTCTTCAAAAAGTCTTTGCAAGCGATAAAAATATGCTTATTTCGGCGTTTGTAGATGAGGTTTTCACAAGCAGAGAATTATCTAGGATTTTTGTACTTACGCCAGAAAGAGCCAGAGAGCTTTTTGTAAAAAATTACGAATTTATTATCGATATATTCTTCTTCGATGAAGCGCAAATATCGGAAGACTTATCAAGGGGGGTTCTTTTTGATGTACTAATGCTTCAAATTAAGCAAAACTTTCCGCATGCTAAGTTGATCTTTGCGCATCCGTTTGTTTTAAATCCTGAAGCTCAATTCAAAAAGCATCAGCTGGATAGCTATGAAAGCTTTTCAAAATCTTATACGCACGGTGCAGTTGGCCGGATATGCGTTCAAAAGCATACAAATAATAAGAACTATTACTTTTCTCCAAATGTTGAAAACGGGCACAGAATCAGTAAATGTGTAGAATTTGATGGAAGCTTCGAGGACTTTGCTTTCGATGGCATAAATACAGTATTAATTTATACCTCCAAAACTTCTCTATATTCTAGATCCTACAAGAAAAACTACAGGCGTTATATAGAGCGGTATGAGCTTCTAGAAGATCAAGAAGCACTGAAAGCGATAGAATTAGTGGAAGAAAAAATAGGAGCAAGCGAGCTAGAGCACTATTCAGACTTAGTCGACCTTATGAGAAGAGGTATTGTCATACATCATGGGTCGGTGCCACTGGATGTAAGATTCATAATTGAGGATTTTGTCAAAAAAGGTTATGGAAAACTCTGCTTTGCTACTAGCACGCTATCTCAAGGTGTAAACATGCCTTTTGATATAGTTTGGCTAGATCATATGAGAATTATGGGTGACAACGAAAATGAAAGGGCACTTTCTTTTAAAAACCTTATAGGTAGAGCTGGCCGCCTGACCGGTGTAAACAAGTTTGATTATGGCTATGTATTTACAAAAAACGCCAGATTATTTACGCGGCATATTGAAGATAACTTCATTTTAAACGAGGAGTCCTTTGTCACGAATGAAAGCATGATAGTTGAGGATGAGCTGAAGGAGCTTGTAAAGTCAATAAAGGACGGTAGCTTTGATAATGAGATCTATGCCCCCGAGTCCAGAATTACTAGATTAACACAGTCATATTTGCTCGATATTTATTCGAAAATTCTTTCAACAATATATGCAGGTGGAAAAAAAGCGTCAGAAAATATCAAAGAACTATCAATTGAGCATAGATTTAGCCTTATAAATTCACTGAAAGAAATCTATCAAGCGTTCATTGGAAGAGAGCTTCTTGATGGCGAAAATGCAATATTTGAGCAAGCTTTGATAATATATATGAATATCCTACAAGGTCTGTCTTTTAAGGATATTGTTGGAAAAAGATATGCATATATCGTTAACTTAGCTAATGGTAAAGGTGGCTATTGTAATTTTTCTCAAGCAGCAGCTCATCTTCCTAATGCTTCCTTGCGATCTAGATATCCGTTGTTCGAATACGGTACAAAAGCTAGTGATGTCAGTTACGATACAATAGTTTATGATACGTATGATTATATTGACCGGGTACTTTCATTTTCGTTAAATGAAAAATTTTCTATTGCGTTTAGAGCTTATAGGTCCGTTACTGGCGATCAGCAAGCAGATAAATTTATAGAACTATTAAGGTTTGGTACGAACGATACGACACATACATTGCTACTACGATACGGTTTTTCTGCAGATATCATCGAGGATTTAATCAAGTATGTTTCGTTTATAAATGAAACTGAAATTAATTTTAAAAATCTATCAGAGGCTCCCCAACATGTATCAGAAGCAATTGAATGGTATCTGCCCTAGTTGTTAATTCAGTACACTTATTTACAGAACTCCAAGTAAAAGCATCTGAGCCGCTATGCGGCTCTAGTTCCTCGGTTTTCAATACGCCATTCATGAATTCGAGTAATCACTTCTTTTTCTCCTAACTTTACGCCTCGCAAAGAAATCGAAATAACTTCATCAAAGTACGTTTGTTTGAGCTCTCCGGTTTCTGTGTTCACTTTTTCTTTATAGAGTGGGCGTATAGGCTGCTCATCCCGCTTACAGAATACACCACCCATCAACGTTACGAATTCAGCCCAAGCGCCTTTATCAGCGGCATCATGTATTTTAGAGAAGCTTTCATTTTCACCTAGTAACTCTTTCAATCTTCTTAGTTCACGCCATACGGTTACTGAGCCTGCCCCTATTTGTTGAAACTGGCGTATACCCCAACAGCTAGCCCAAGCCTCTACACGTTGTGATGCTTCTACCGCATTGCCGCCGTCAATATCACTGTCTAAATTCGCACCATTTACATTCTTACTTACGTATTTTGCTATGTAGCCCGTTGCACTGCCTCTTGAGTAATCAATATCTTTAAAGTCGCAGCGGTTTTCTAACGCACCAGCTTCATCACCATCTTCACGCAGTGCATAGTGTTCAATGATTACTTTAAACTGTTCAGCCTGCTCTTGCTGAACGAATATAAGCATGTGCCAGTGCGGTGTTCCGTCGTGCTGGGGTTCAGCAATACGAAAGCCGTAAACTTTGATTTTTTTTCGGTTTAGTTCAGCGCGTACTAATGCCCATAAATCATTTAAGTATTGTTGTGCATCGTAAGGTGTTGAGCCATCCCATTTAGGATTTCTATCGCCTGACTTTGCATAGGTGTTATGAAAGCGGGAAGGGCAGGTGATTGTTACGAAAAGCGACTTGTGATTGAGTTCTTTAGCTATTTTTTCATACCCCGCCATACGCGTCATAAGCTCATTTTTTCTGTTAACGGGATTCGAGACATTTTTATCCGATAATTCCGCAAGAGAAAATGACTCGTTTTTTTCGTTAACGATAACGAGATTCTCTAGCATTTTTCGTTGAAGGTCTTTTTGGATTAGTCGATATTCAACAGTGTAGTCACTACAGTATTTACCCTTTCGACTATTAACTTGGCCTAAATGAATTAACACTGCTTCTCGTTTACGGGCTATTACTTTACGTAGCTTTCTAAGCCACCAGCATTTATCTTGCATTCGTTTCAATGCGCCCGTTAACGTAACGGATTTTGAAACATCAGGCGGATTGATACCAAACCCGTTAACGAATTCAGCGTTAAGATCATAAAGCGCTATATTCCCGTTAACGGGATTATTACCCGTTACGTTACGGGTATCACTGCTATTAAGTGAGTAGATTTCAAATCGCTTACAACGTTGTGAGTTTTCTTCAGCCAACTCTCGAAGTTCATTTTCGCCAGCATCAAAATAAGGGATAATTTTTTCAGGTAGCAATGCATTCAACTTTTCACTCGTATTTCTGAGATAAGAGTTGGCGTTAAAAGGCTTATCAAAAGATTGATATTTGCGAATTAGTATTTTCTGAACATCACTATGAAAGTGGGCTATTTGTTCCTTAACAAATTTCCTATCTTCTAATGACAGCGAGCGGTAAAAATCGCCGAAGACACTACCCATCATATCTAACGTTTTAGCTATTGGGGATTCTCTAAACCTATTCATTGTCGTCCTCCAAGTTATCGAGGAAGCTCAAACCGCGTTCAGAAATACCAAATTTACTCCAGCGAATACCAAATTCTACTTCTTCGCTTTCTTCTTTTATGAAACCGAAACGAGTTAACGAAAAGAATATGGTTTTCGAGAACTTTTCAGGCTTAGTTGATGGGAAGTGATATGTACCTAATTGACTACTTACGCTTGTACAAAATACAACAGCTCCGCCATTAGCGAAAAAACGCAGCAGTAATAATTGATGTTGAGATAATTTTTTCATTACGCTGCGCTCTCATCTTGATAAAGGTGAGTGCGACGAACGAAGCTTTCTAGCCATGCATCGAGATCTTCTCGAAGATAACGAACGGCTCGACCTATTTTGATAAATGGTGGTGCTGGAGTGCGGTTTTCACGGTTTCCGTCCATGCGTGCTTGGCGCAGGAAAGAACGGCTCATGCAGATATATGATGAAGCTTCTTTTTCAGAAAGTGCTCTACTTTTAATCTCGTTATTCATGGTTCAACCCTATTTATTCTTTCAGAAGTAGGGGTGAATCTATAATTCCCACGCTTCCCGGGAACTTAGGCGGGAAAAATTAATTTCTATTTTTTATTTCTGAGAAAATATTAAGAAAGCGTTTTTTAGATATGGTGTATTCATTTCGGCCAGCTTTCCCCCAAATAAGTTCGTCTCTATCTATGCTTATCAATATGCTGAGGGGGTCAGTAGTATCGATATCATTTTCATAGTTGTCCAAAACCAGCTTATAAAGCTTGGTGCCCCCCAAGCTTGGGTTGTCTCTGTGGATAATTCTAATTTGCTCTTTTATTGCATGCTCTCGTGTATTGGGAGTAGCCTCCTCAATATTGAGTTGAAGTTTGCACCAATCCACTAACTCTCGCTTTAAAACCAAGTCTTCAAACTTGATATTTAAACTTTCTGGTAGCGGTGTATCTTTGTGATGAAGTAAATCTCTATTTTCTTCATCTATGAGAATTGCATCACATTGAGAGAGGTCTAATTCTGCTGTACTAGAAACATAGTCTACTTCGTAGTTGTCCTTGAATAGCACATCTAACAGCTCTCTCGAGCAAGACTCCAACGTTTGGATACTTCCAATATCATCTAAAAAAACTGTTTTCACCGAAACTGAACCATCCCTTAAGAGTAACTTCTTATCATTTAGAGATAACTCTGCAACCCCACTATAAAATGCAACTCCTCGAATGATTTTTTTGAAAGATCTCGGTATTCGTTCCGCTAAGATAAAGTAACGGGCATAACTGAATATATGAACAGGAACATTTAAGGATTCACAAAGATACTGATAATCGAAATGATTGAAATTAAAGTTGTTCTTAAACTCGGGTGTTCTGTAATACTTTTTTTCGATCATCAGAACTTCTCTTTTTAGTAGTTTTTGTATATTGGAAATATCGAACGAGTACTTACGAGTAGCCATTGTTAAAGTTCGGCCGCGGGAAAATATGCTCGTTGATAACGGCAAACGCAATCGAATGTTTTCTTATGTCACCGCTACTCATGTAGTGATACAAAATAATGTTAGAAATATTGGGTAATTGTGTCTATTACTTTACTGATTGATGCTAACTTCTTTGATACCGCTTCTGTTTTATCAAGATATCCGATAAGCTTGATGTAAGTCGTCTTTGCTTCGGAAGCTGCTGCCGCTGCTGTTGTCTCGTCTTGGTTATCCTCAACACTTTTCAATGAGACAACCAATTCCCTTACATCTCTTTCTGCATCAGGTGAAACTTTTTCTAGCTCTTCGAATAGAACCCTTAAGGTTTTAAATTTTTCAATATCGACGATGCCTTGAATCCTGCTATCGTTGGTTCCGCAGTTACATGGGGTTTGCGAACAAACAGGGCAATCATTATAAAAATACTCCTTTATTTCATCATCAATTGATAAGTCCTTATATTGGCAACTCCAAGAAGAAAGAATCCAAGCTAGAACGTCGGCAAATTCCTCTTCGACAGCGCGTTGCACCTTTTCTCCTATTAAGTATTTACTCACAACTTCATGTAGTTCTGCGACTTCCTCGAACAGTTTTGAACAGTTCATCCAAGGTCCTGAAAAGTGCCATATTACTTCGTTACTAGGATAGATATCCTTTAAGTTTTCGGCAGCTCCAACAAGACTCATTTTCTTAAATTTACTTACAATGATGTATTGTTCGTCACGTTCTTCTACTATCTTCCAAGCTTGCCTATGCACTTTAGGTTTCTTATTAGTTTTTAAACAACAACACTTTTTTTCAATACAGTATGGGCATATTCCAGGGTACTTCCTAAAAAAACTCTCTTGGATATCAATATCTAACTTATTTGCTAGCCCAAATAGCCATGAAATTGGTCTACTAAAGTCTTGTGGCTTTACGTTACCTTTAATTATGCTTCGGGTTAGATAGCCAGAGGTTCTTGCGAGATAGCCATAGATGTCTTGCCAATCTCGCTCACTGTTTAAGGGAGCGTATAGGTTGTTAAAGTAACTTTGAATATCCGAGATTGTTTTAATGTTTAAGTGTTTCATAGGACTTCCTTATCTTATCTAAGATATTGAAAAACAATAATATACCTTGTTATTTCTTAATGTTAAATGTTTTAAATTAAACTAACAGCTCTAGCCTTATGCTCAGGTGCTAAATGCGAGTACCTGAGCGTCATATCTAACGAACCATGCCCTAACAATTCACGCGTAGTGTTTAAGTCCACCCCAGCCATTACTAATTTACTGGCGAAGTGGTGGCGTAGGTCGTGAAAGCGAAAATCCTTGATTTTGGCGCTCTCTAAGATCGCTGCCCACGATTTCTTAATATCTTTGAGTGGTTGTCCTTCTTCACGCTCAAAAACCCAATGTAGGCTTTTACAGTCGTCTTTCCAGTTTGTTAGTGCTGACTTGGCTTTTTGATTAAGTGGAATATGTCTCGTTTTTCCACTTTTAGCATTTGCAGCAATTACGGTGATGAAGTCTCGTTCTAGGTTTATGTTTTGCCAAGTAAGTGAAAGCAGCTCACCTTTGCGCAAGCCTGTATTCATCGCCAAAATAACCAATGGCTCTAAATAGTCAGCGAACTTTCTTTCACTCAAATCAGCTAGAAGCGGGTAGCCTCTTTCTTGCCTGTGCTTATTCCCGCTTTCCCGTTCTCGCTTAATTTTAAAATCTCTTGCCGATAACGCTTTCTTAAGCCTCTCTTCCTCACCAAAACCTAAATAACGAATGCGACTATTGTCTTCAGTTAGCGCTTTTAGTTTTCGTAAGTCGTGGCTGGGTATTACGCCCCATTCTACCGCTCTACTCATTACTGACTTAAGTGTAGTAAATCTTCGATTGATGGTAGCGTTGCTTTTCTTCTGGGTAAGCATTTCAGTGCGAAGCTTTTCTAACAATGAAGCGTTAATATCTCGTAGCTGCATAGGGAGTAGTTTAGAAAAATTCTTTTTGAGGCTTTTAAGTTCTTGCTCCCCCGATTTTGGATATTTGGCCACGTACCAGTTAGCAAACTCTAAATCGATAAACGCTTGAAGGGTGGTAAGCCGCGCTAACTTCTCTTTCGCTTTTAACTCTTTCTTACTTTCATGCGGGTCAATACCTTGCACAATGGAAGCATTTGCTACTTTTGCAGCATCACGGGCTTGAGCTGGTGTAATTTCTGGATGTGAACCCAGCTTCACATTTTGCTGTTTTCCGTTATGGCGATAAAACAAAAAGTAGGTAATTCTACCTGTTGGAGTTATGCGTGCATGAAAGCCTGATAACTCGGTATCATTAAGTCGTTTATCACCAGGTTTAAGGGCATTTATACTGCTGTTTGTAATCTTCTTCTTAATAGCCATAACTCGTATATGTAGCAAATATGTAGCAGAGTGAGTGATATTGGGTGAGTTTACATGAACCACTGTGAACAAACTATGAATTTATATAGTTGCTATAAAACAGTGGTTTACGGTCTTAATTTGGAGTTTTGCGGTTCGTTGTGGTTCACTGAGAAACACCCAGAAATTCGCCCTCCTGAGGCGAAGGTCACAGGTTCGAATCCTGTCGGGTACGCTATTTCTTCCAAATGTATTAATTTTTCTTAGTCACAAGACTTTTCAAAGTAGTTATACTCCTTCTCACTACTTCATTTTTAAGTGTGACAACTTGTCTTTAACTTCGCCTCACTCTATGCGTAGCCCAAGCTTTGCCCAGTCATTGCTATGTTTCAGCGTTATTGTAGCGTTGATAGCGGGCGGTTTGTTTGGCCTAGGCATTAGCCTTCATGCATTAATTTTCTTGTGTTTGCTTTGGGCTGGTATTAATGCTTTTAGTTTAGGGTACAAATACCTGCAAATCCGTGAACTAATGACCAGTGCATTAACGCGAGCAATGCCGGCAATATATATTTTTATCCTCATTGGAATGGTTATCGCCAGCTTCATGCAAAGCGGCACTATCTCAACCCTAATTTATTACGGCCTAAGTTGGCTGAACCCGAGTATATTCTTAGCGGTGGGGTTAATTCTGTGTGCGGTAATGTCGGTAGCCACAGGTACGTCGTGGGGCACGGTGGGGACTATGGGAGTAGTGCTAATGGGCATTGGCGAAGCCATGAATATTCCGTTACCTATCATCGCGGCCATGGTGGTGTGTGGTGCTACGTTTGGCGATAAGATGTCTCCGGTTTCTGATACCACTAATCTCGCGTCGATGAGTGCGGGCACTACTATTTATCGGCATATGTATGCCATGCTGCTAACTACACTGCCTAGCTTTCTTCTAACATTCGTAATTTTTTTAGTTATGGGGTTTACCTACGCAAGCCAAAGTTTAAATGTTGAGGAGATATTCAAAATCAAAGCAGCGCTTGCCAGCCACTATAACCTTGCGCCTTACATTACTTTGTTACCGCTGGTGTTGCTAACGGTTATGAGCATTAAAAAAGTCCCAGCTGAAGTCGCCATGTCATGCAGCATTCTTCTTGCCGTTATCATCGCTATTTTCTACCAAGACACCAACACAATTAGCGTACTTAATGCACTTTGGGAAAACACCCCACAAAATACAGGTATAGCAAATTTAGATGCATTGCTAGGCCGGGGCGGCATCAGCAGTATGAGCTGGACGCTATTACTCGCGTTAATGGCCATAGCATTGGGCGGAATATTACACGGTACAGGCTTTTTAGCGGCGTTATTGTCGGGCATTATTAAAAGGGTAAAGCGTACCGCAACGTTAATTGCCGTCACCATAGCATCAGGTTTTTTAGGTAACGTGGCAATGGGCGAGGCGTATATCTCTATTATTTTAAATTGCCAATTGTTTGAATCAAAATATCAGCAACAGAAGCTTGATCCTTCCGTGCTGTCTCGGTCAGTGGAAGAAGGCGCCACCATGACCACGGGCCTTATTCCTTGGACAACGGCGGGGGCGTTTTACTCTGCAACCCTAGGGGTTGAGGTTCTCGACTACGCGCCCTATGCATTTTTTAACTACCTAAATGGTGTTGTTGCGATAATCATGGCTGCATTGGGCGTAGGTTTATTGAAAGGAAAAGGTGCACAACACCACTGACGTACAAATAAGCAGCCCGCCTGTTAAACCGGCTAATGGTTCAAACGGGGTTGTTGTCCCGTTTTCCAACGCGTTCTTAACGTTTAACTTTGCACGTATTAATGCCACAAGCCATTTAAGCATTATTGTGGGTTGCAGGGACGTGAGCCATCATTCTTGACCATTTTTTAAGAAGTACAAATCAGAAAAGCCCATTTTTACAAATTCGGCATCTCTGAAATTTCTTACGGTTTTTTTATCTTTACTGATTGAGGCAAGTTGCTGTTCAGTTTGCAAAAACTGGGTAAGGTCTATTCCCTCAGCATCGGCCACTGCTTCATGCATATTTTGATAGCGGCTGTATGAAAAATTTATCTCTTTTGCCACACCATTAAACTTATAACGTACTTTATGGGCCATGTTCTACTCAGGTTGGTCGATGTAATTCGAAAACTATTTTACCGCCATTATAAACTCAATTAGCGGTGCGTAATCAAAAAGCTCAATAATAAAACTGTCGAGGTCAGGTGAACATTAAGCTTAAACTTGCCTCAACATTTAGCATGTTAGGCGGCATTTTTTGTTTTTAAAACGGCACAATTAACTTTTCCTAGAAACTAGCTGTGTTACCGTTATTAGTATCAATAGCTCTAAGTTCTTAAACAAATAGCAAGTAGCAAATATCAGCATGTCAGTAAAGAATTATCAAAAATTCTACGAACCACTAAACGCGGTACATTCAGCTGACTTTAACCGTTGTATTTACTGTGGCTGCGAAGCGGCACGCCCCGACTTTATCCCACCCATAAAATTTATTCACGACTGGCGAGACGTAAACTCAAGCGCTGATTTTATTTGTGTACCCTCATGCAATGAATGCTTCGACCTACTTAAAAATGAAAACAGCGGCACGCTAGAGCCCAGAATTACTGTGTTAAAAAAACTATTGGCAGCAAAGTATAAAAAAGCCATTAGAGTGTTTAACCACTGGAGCATGGATGAAATTGAAGAAATGGATACCGCATTTCAAATAAGCCTTAAAGGCGGCATGCGTTTAGGCAAAGAAGCCCTTTCACGGCTTCAATTTGCTGGGTTCGACTATGAAGTAAACGGCAGCATAACGCGGGTAGCCAAACCGCAGCGCGAAGTGTTTAAAGTGTTCGATGAAGAATTCGAGAGCTTCAGAGAAGCGTTAGCCTTTGCCAGCGAAACCTACCAAATAAAGAAAAGCCGACTAAGTCAGCTTTATTTTGAGCATGATGAAAGTTTTGATAAGGCGGTAGAGGTTTTTCATCGTTTTGTTGAAGGGAGAAGACTATTAGAAGAAATTGAGAAGCCGTGTATAGACTTTGTTAACCAATGCACCCAAAACTAAAAATTAGTGATTAGATAAGTAAAAAAGTATATGTATGAAAATTTTGCGGTAAAAGAAGCGCTGGAGAACTTTATAAAGAGAGAGCTAACTAGATTGAAATACTAAATTACTGAAATACCTACCTTTAATCTGTCTGGAAAATTTAGTACATAAGCAGTGTTTAGACTATGGTTAGTGGTAATTTTTAACCTGTTTTTACTGGAAGTGCTTATGAAATTCGATTTGTCAGATGAAGTTAGAAAAATATCAAATAAAGCTTTAAAGGAATTGAGTAAAAGTTATTTCCATTGCTGAGTATTATAAACACGACGGCGAAGTTAACTGGAAAGATGAGCATGTAGTTATTTTGCAAATTACAGCAAAGTCGTAGCAATTTTTTAATGCACCTGATTCTTATGCGAATTCCTGTATAAAATGAAAGTATACAGGATTAATCAATAGCTCTTATATTAGGGCATATGATTTAAGCTGACTCCGTCCATTCTCAAAATCAATTGTTCAACTCTATGTTGTTAAGAAGGTTTACAAGGGAGCGTCCTAATGCTGCAGCCATATTCACTGGCACAGCATTCCCTATTTGCTTATAAACTGCAGATATAGGTCCCTGAAAGTGCCAATCATCTGGGAAGGTTTGTATTCTTGCATACTCTCTAGTTTGTAGCGGCCTTGTTTCAATTGGATGGCATCGCTCGGTTTGTTTTTGAGCTGGTGAAGTTGTTAGAGTTAAACTGGGTTCATCCAATGATAATCTTCGTGCCATACCTGTTTTCCCTCCACTGAGGAAAAAACTTTTTTGCATATATTCTTTTTGCACATCTATATCTTTAATATCTTTCCAGTAACCCCCTTGTGGTACCATTTCCATAATTTCAGCTTTTCGTTTAGGGTAACTCTGCCCAGCAGATTCTGGCACATTGGTATTGTATAATTCCCCTTTTTTGAGTGCATCTCTTAGCGTTAAAACCCGTTTGTAGACAGAAGGCCATATAAAATTTACTTTAGAACTTAAGTCTTTTCTGATAGCAACGAGGATCAACCTTTCCCTTTTTTGCGGCACTTTATAAAATATAGCTTTTAGTACTTTGGGCTCAATTAGTGTATAGCCAAGCTCATCAATTACACTTTTGATTGTAGCTAACGTTTTTCCGTTATCATGTGTAAGAAGTGCTCTCACGTTTTCGGCCATAATAACTTTTGGACCGGTTTCTTTGATCGCACGAGCCATTTCAAAAAATAAAGTTCCTCTGGTATCTTCAAATCCCAGACTTTTGCCAGCATATGAAAAAGCTTGGCACGGAAACCCACCAGTCAATAGATCCACTTTCCCCCAGTAGGGGGTGAAATCTACTTTAGATATATCACTATTTATAACGTTCCAGTTTGGCCTGTTGTGCCTAAGAGTAGAGCATGCATGCTTGTCTAACTCATTTAATAAAAGGCTATTGAACCCAGCTTGTTCCATTCCCAGTGCGAGCCCTCCACCCCCAGCAAAAAGCTCAATCAAGCTATATGGGCGAAGGGGATTAATGTTTAACTCTTCGTCCCAAGTCGAATTTTGAAAGCTTTTAACTTCTGGAAAATGCTCTAATTGTTTTTGATCAATATAACCATCAGAGCTGGCTTTAAGTTCACCTTTTCGTATTCTAGATTCGATAACTCTTTTAGGTAGCGATAGAATATCCGCAAGCATTTCAGGGCTAAACTGGTTATTAAATTTTTCTTGGGCATTCGACATAGACACTATCAACCGTAAATAAGACTTTAGACTGTTTAAGTATACAGTGCATTTTGGTAAAGGTCCAGATCAGTATTTCAAATTTTTAAAAATTTATTATTCTGCCAAAAGATCATCTAAAACTTCTTTGAGCTCGCCATTTTCCCGAATTTCGTTAAATGCTTCCGTTATTATTTTATAAGTGCCTTCGTGACCTGAACAAAAATCCCAAAATTCATCCTCAACCCAAGCTTCTTCAAATGGCTCCAAAGGCTTGCCTCGCCCAATTACGCCTTCCCAAAAAGACATATCAATTGACGGGTTGTAAGGAAACACTATGCGACCCTCGGCTTTTCCCTCTGGATATTGTGAGTAATAAAATGCGTACCAATTTATTACTTGATCCAAGCAACCGGTTAATGTTGATAAATTTGGTTGG
>Ga0209404_10001150_pt1 | contig 18542 bp, 9 predicted proteins | sample TroAtlMetagenome_2_FD_187447 | JGI IMG/M metagenome (GOLD analysis project Ga0209404, IMG submission 187447) | Marine eukaryotic phytoplankton communities from Atlantic Ocean - Tropical Atlantic ANT8 Metagenome (SPAdes) (version 2) | ecosystem: Environmental > Aquatic > Marine > Oceanic | place...
GCTTTTAAATTTTTAGATGGATCCGGCGCGGTAATGTCTACTATAGTAGGAACACCAACAATAACAAATGTTTATAGACAAAACGATATATCTAAAACGAATATTTCACCTACTCCTTTTAATATAGTTACAGTAAGTGCAGGTGAAGAATTTCAAATCCAAACTTCTTCTGTAGCTGCTGATGGTACTTTTTGGTATGGAACTAATTCAAATCAAGATCCTTCTAGTGATATTTATATATTTGATTTAGAAGTAGAATCCACGGGATCTCCTTCAAATTATATAAGAAATATCTCCGCAGCTTTCACTTTAACTCTTACTAATGTTGCACCGTGTATTAAACACACTAGTATTAGTGGAACAAACATAAGCACTAGTTGTGGAGGAAGTGGATCATATAATCTTACTAGCTCAGGACTAAGTCCTGCGGTAGAAGATACAAATATAGTACAACTTTATGGAACTAATGGATCATCTCGTACCACAGATAGTGATTATACAAGAGATTTAGTGTGGTCATTAGGAGGTTTAGTTACAAGTACAGGTGCTACTGTAAGTGATTTTAGCATTGATAGTACTGGATTAATAACTAGTAATGCTATAATGGTTGCGGCAGGTACTTATAATTTAACTGTAAATCTAACTGATGTTGATGACACTGGGTCTAATAAATTAACAGCTACATGTACTATTGGTTGGACAGCAGCCGCGGAATTTGCTCCTAAAATAATAGGAGAAGGTAATACTATAGGTGGAAGTACAATGCCTTATGATAAAAGAGGTGAATGGAGATTTACTAATGATACTTATTCTTTAGCTACTGTTACTAATTCCGGTTATCCAGGCTCATGGAGTGCAGCAAATTGGGTATACAATGTTCAAACAGAATATAATACAGCTGAAGGTACAAGTTGTAGAGCCGATTTATTCCAAGGAGCTATAACTATTAAACCTATATTTAAAAACACTAGTACAGCGCCAGGAGATTCACGTATCTATTATAGTATTCAATATAGAGCTAACTCTGGTGTATCGTGGACTAATATAGATACAGTTGTAGGAAGTACAGATACATGGGTTGCTACAGATGCTTATTACTTCTTTGACCGAACTACTACAGGTGCAGGTCAAGAAGATGCAACTTATAAATTTGATCAAATTGGGGAGTATAGACTTGTAACAACTACGCCTAGTGGATCAGGTTCATCAGTAATGACGTTTACAGTAGATTTCCAAGATGGAAATCAAGCTGGTCTGATTTCTTCAGGACCATGTACGCCTTAGTAATTAATTAAAAAAACAAGTAATATATAAGATATGGGTTTAACTATAGATGTTAACTATTTTAATTCCTTTTATTTAAAAAGAATATATGGTGACGCGACTGGAGCTGGAACCGCAAAAGGAATTCCTTATGCAGTTAACCAAGGAGATAGAGCTGGTAGAACCCCTACTGAAGGAGGAAGTTCAAATTGGACTACCCCTATTGTGGCTAATACTACTTATGACTGGTATATAGAAGAATCTAGAATTCGCGCAGGATATAATAATACTACAGTTGATTTTGGAGTTAAAGCTTATATAGTAGAAGATAATGATGCTCAAGTAACAAGAGCTAATTCTTTAATATATTCTGGAGTATTTAATTCTAAAACAGGAATTAATGAAACAAATGAATTTAATATTGGAGAAGAGATAACAAGAACAGTTGATCCAAAAGGTGGAAGTATTCAAAGATTATTTGCAGAAGATACAAACCTTACTGTGTTTCAAGAACGTAAATGTAATGTAGCTTTAATAGATAAAGACGCGGTATATACAGCAGAAGGAGTAGGTATAACTAGTACAGGTAGACAGGTTATAGGACAAGTTACTCCAGTTCCTGGGAATTGGGGTATTGGAACTAACCCAGAATCATTTGCTACTTATGGTTATACAAAATACTTTGTTGATAGAGATAGAAATGCAGTATTAAAAATAGCTGGTACACAAATTCAAGAAATATCTAACGCTGGAATGATGGATTTCTTTAGAGATCAATTATCTTTAGTTGGAAGTAATGGTGCTTTAGTAGGTTCTTATGATGTTTATAATCAAAACTACGTGCTTTCTATTCAACCTAATGGAAGATTTAGTGATACTTCATACAAAACCCTAACATTTGATGAAAGAAATCAAGGGTGGACAAGTTTCTTTACATACAAACCAGATGATATGTTTAGTTGTAAAGGTCAGTTTTATAGCTTTAAAGGTGTTACCTCTGTAAACAAGTCTTATTTATATCAACATTATACAAATATAGAAAGAAATACTTTTTATGAAACACAAAGTAAATCATCTATACAATTTGTATTTAATCCAGCACCAAATCAAGTTAAAACTTTTAAAACACTTAATTACGAAGGTAGTAATGGGTGGGAAGTAACAAGTTTAATATCAGATAGTACAGGAGAAGATCCGAGTGTAACTCCTCCAGGTGGATGGTTAAGTAATTATGATCAAATAAGTGGAGATGTAAGAAATGCTGATGGAGCAGCTAGTGGAACTGATTACGCTAGAATATATAGTTATGATGAAGGAGCTTATACAGAAAATAATATTCAGTATAGAGCAGGATTTGATAGAAAACAAAACAAATATTGGGCTGTAATTCCTAATAACACCCTTAACCCTATGGCAGGTGAAGTAATATGGGGAAATCAAACAATGGGAATTAAAGGATATTTTGCTACAGTCACTATGAAAACAGATGACACTACTAATAATGGAGGATTAAAATCTTTATTTGCTGTAAGTAGTGAGTTTATATCTAAATAAAATTTAATTAAATGAAAAAATCACATGAGGTAGACTTAAAAAAAGATCTAGGTCTATCTAAAAAGAATTTTCGAACTCAAATAATGGAGTTGGAAAATAAGATAAAAAATGTAGATCATAAAGATGTTATTATAGGAGATTCAGATGTATGTCCTTTAAAACATTCTTTTTCAGATGGTATATATGTTAGAGAAATAACTATACCAGCTGGTATGTTAATAATAGGAAAGATCCATAAACATGATCATCCAAATTTTCTATTAAAAGGAGAGGTAGTTGTAGTTACAGAAGAAGGAGGTGTAGAAGAATTAAAAGCTCCATGTTCTATGATTTCAAAACCAGGAACTAAAAGAGCTTTGTATGCGAAAACTGAACTAGTGTGGACCACTGTTCATTTAAATCCTACAAACACACAGGATTTAGAAGAATTAGAAGAAGAAATAATAGCTCCTACATATGAAGCATACGAAAAATTTTTAGAAACTTATAATACAAAACAATTAAAAGAATAATACTATGGCATGGGTAGCAACAGGTGCTGCAGTTGTAGGTGGGGTTGCCAAATTTATTGGAGGCAAAAAAGCCGCACGAGCAGCTGCACGTAGAAAAAGAAAATTACAAAAGAAATTAGATCATTTAGAGAAAAATAGACAAGAAGTTATTAATCCTTATGCAGGATCAAGTAACTTATCTGGTCTAGCAACAGACTTGTCATCTCAAATGAGTAATCCCTATAAAAATTTAGGAGTTGCTACAGAGGCTGCAGAAATGCAAATGGATCAAACTGATATTGCTTTAGCTAATACTCTTGATACTATCCGTGCTACAGGATCAGGTGCTGGAGGTGCTACGGCATTAGCACAAGCAGCATTAGCAGCTAAAAAAGGAATTACAGCAAGTATAGAAAGTCAAGAAGCAGCTAATGAAAAACAAAGAGCAGCAGGAGAAGCACAGCTTCAAACTCAGATTATGTCAGAGAAAAAGAGATTACAACAAGTTCAAATGTCTGAAGGTCAAAGAATGCAGAATCTTGACGCGGCTGGTAAACAGTTTGTGTTTAATGCTACTGAAACTAGAGAACAAGGAAAAATAAATAGAGTTGCTGGTCAACTAGATAACGCCGCACAACAACAAGCTCAAGCCAACGCAGATGCTATGTCAGCTGTAACAGGAACTATTGGAGCTGTTGGTCAAATAGGAGCTAGTGGAGCGTTTAAAAAAGGTTAAAATTTAAATATACATAAAGTAATGAGTTACGAAAATCCAAGATATACATACGTAAGCCAAGATCAAGGTTTCCAGCAAATGCAACAAAGTCTAGCTAAAGCTGCTATTGGTTCCCATCAACAAAAAGAAAAGGAAAAAGCAGAGGTTAAAGCTCAAGGCAAAGCAGATAGATTAAATGAAGTTGCGTGGAATGATAGGTTATTAGAAGCTAATCCTGATGGTAGTGATTATAATCAAGGAGTTTTAGATAAGACATATGCTGGTAGTGGTAAAAAATTTGCTCAACTTTCTAGAATGATTGATGATGGAGAGTGCCCTGATGATGAAGGTTGTAGTAAAGCAATAGCAGATCTTGATAGATTAAAAAAAGCTCCTGGAGCCACAATAGAATTATTAGGTAATTTTCAAGGTGGTATAGATGTGCTAAAGGAAGGTAATATAGATAAAAATCAACCTAATTATGCGCGTATGGATATAGCTTCAAAAATTGTAAATGGAGATATAGGATACATGGAACCTGAATATAGTATGGAAGTAGTATTGAATGATGATGGTACTCAGAATTTAATATTTAAAGGTGAAGGATTAGGAGAGAATGGAGAGTGGAGTATTAATAGTAAGAATTTAGGTGATGGAAAAATAGAGAGTTTAATAACTGCTCCTGTAGATACTAATGAAGAATACGATGAAATATCTTCAACATCTACTATATTTGATCAAGATACTATTGATGCTAATGGTGATTTTACTTCAATATCCCCAGATTATTTAAGTAATATGGTTAACTATAATCTTGATGAAACTCAAGAAGCAGCTTTTTTAGAAGCACAAAAAGCAAATCCTGAATTAACAAAAGATGATTGGGCGGCAGATCAAGATCCACCAGTAGAAGCAACGATTATTAATGGAACAGATAATAAACCCTTAAGAAAAATAAAATGGATTAATTCCAGTCAAGCTTCTGGAGATGGAGCGGGAAGTTATAATACTCAAATACCTGTATATGAATATGATATGAATGCTATACGAGCATCTCTTAAGCCTAGTATAGATGCTACAGTTCAAACTAATTTTGGTATAAATACAGATGGTACTGTAGATCCACAAGGAGCGAATGAAGCTTTTCAACAATGGAATCAAGATAAAGGTGGAATGTTTAAGAAGTTACCCGAAGAATTAAAAGCAGAAATAAAAAACGGAGATCACCCTTATTTTAGTCAAGATGGTAAATTAAACTGGGATTCTATTAACAGTGCAAAATGTAAACCCGGAGAAACATGTAGTGCTTATAATGAAGATGGTACATATAAACCAGAATTATTAAAAGTATTTACTGATGTTTATACAGATTATTATATGGAGGATAGAGTAAGAGGGTTTACAGAAGGAAATAAAGATACTCCTGTTCCACCTGATGAGTTATTAAAATATAATAGTGATTTATTAGGATTTCCTGCAACTGAATTAGTTAATGGAGTAAGAATAATGCCACAAACTTATACGTCTACAGCTGATATATTATCTGGTAATGCCACCACCTATACATCAGATGAATTAAGAAAGAAGCTTGAAAAAAAGAAGACGGACGCAAAATACGAGTAGTAAAATAATATAATAATATGCCAGAATTATTGATGCAAGTTGGAGAAGACGTATGGTCTATAAATCCAACTAAAAAAGATATATTTTTACAGGATTATCCTGAGGCAACTGAAGTACAACAACCTCAACAAGAAGTAAAACCTGAGGTAGGGATAACCAGTGATGAAGGTATGAAGAATCTTACCTATTATACACCTGATGGTGAAGCGCATCGTATAAAAGGAAACCAAAAAGATCTTTTTTTAGAAGCTTTTCCTGATGCTATGACCTTGGAAGAAGTACAAAAGAAACAAGAAGAATATAAAGCAGCATTAACTGAACAAAAGGCGAGAGAGAAAAAGAGGTTAGAAGATATAGCTAAACACAAAGAAGAAGTAGGGGATATAGTAAATTATGATGATTTTAAATGGAACCAAGAAATTAATGGATTAACCTACGATAAAGGTAGTGATTCTTATTATAATAAAGAAGGAGAAAAAGTAGATGTTACTCCTGGTTTAGATGGTTTACCTCCGGGAATAGAACCAGGTAGTGTTGAGGCAACTAAATATAAAAATAGATTAAATCATGCTACAAGTCTTGCTGTTAAAGAAGCTGGGAGAATAGAAGAAAATCTAGGAGAATTATTAAGACCAGAGCTAGTAGATAGAAAAGGTGCGTGGAATTTGACAGCGGCAGAAGATGAAAATAAATATTATGAAGAAGGAGATTCTGGTTGGTGGAATGTTTTTGGAGTAGGAAGTGGAAATAAACTTGCTAATAAAAACTTTGATCCTGAAACCGGTGTATTAACGTCTCAAGGTAAAGAGCTTTTAGCAGCTCAAATGGGAATAGACCCAGATACAGGAGAAGCTTATACTCCAGATTCAATACCTGTAGAAAAATTAGAAGAAATTCAAAACGATTTTGCTACTTTAAACGACATACAAGCTAAAGTAAATGATGATATTGTAACCAGATATGAAATAAGTGAAGTAGATGATAATTTAGTTGAAACTATTCAAGGAAAAAGAGGTCAAATCACTACTTTAGATGACCAAATAAATTCATTAGAAGGAGAAATTAGTAGAATACCTGGTGTAGATGATGGAACTATTAGCGCTGAAGATAATATAAAATTAGGTAAGCTTAAAGAGAAATTAGCAAGAGCTCAAAAAAATCGTTCAGATGTAGAGTTAAAAGAAGAAGATTATAGTGCTGAAGAATGGACTGCTATACAAAACTTGTTAGAATTAGAAAAAGGCGAAGGTGTAAAAATAGAAGGAACAGATGAGTGGGAAGATGGTGTAGGAATAAAAGGATTAGTAGGAAGTTATTATAATTCTCTAAATGATAATAAAGTTTTAGATCAAAAAGTTACTTTACCTGGAGAAGATTATGGTAAAACTAAAACTATAGGTAAATACCAAGCTACACAGTCAGGATTACGGTTTGATGATAAAGGTGCTTTAGTTAATAATGAAGTTACAAAACACCCAGGTTTTGCCAAAGCTAATGCTCAATTCATGCAGCAAAACGCGGAAGAAATTAATAGATTATCTCAACTTTATGATATAAGTCCAGAAGCATTATTTAAGCAAATTCAAAAAGGTAACGTTCAAGCTGATGCTTTTTTAACTGATAAATATAAGACCGTAGATCAAGCTTTTAGAGAGGATTTAGAAAGAAAAGATTTTGCTCGTACATCTTGGAGTGGTATGTATGAGAAAGCTGTAAAAGAAGGAACTAGTGAAGAAGTATTAGGAGAGGAAATAGTTAAGATTAAAGCTACTGCCTCAGCTAAAGATCAAGCATCTGAAATATTAGGAAATTACGCTCAATTTGCTCACTTGAGTGATGAACAAAAGTTTGAGAAAACAAATCAAACTTATGAAACAATGTTGTTTGATGACCCAGTGGTTAAAAATCAATATGAAAGCATTGTTAAAGATTCTATAGCTCCATTAGAAAAATATAGAAACGAATTAATTAGTGATCCTAACTATGATCCTAACGATGATGATCAGGTTATAAAAGTTAATAAACTATTAATGGATAAACAAAGGGAGTTAACTATAGAGCGTTTATATGAAGACTCAACTTTTCAAAAAAGATCAGCAGCTATTGGAGTAGCTATAGCAGAAGTTACAGATGGTTATGAGTATGCTTTTGGAAGAGAAAATAGTAGGTTTTTATCTACAATGGATGCTCTAAGAGGAATAGATGGAGAAGGTGGATGGCTTCCTTTTAATGATAGTCTAGCAGATATAATTGAAGGAGTAGAATCAGGTGTAGAAGGAATACAAGTTTCAATAGGAGATAAAGCTAAAGGTAGTTGGCATGGTAATCAATTTAGACGTGCAGAAAAAGCTATAGGAGGTTTAGAAGATTTAATTGATCAAGGATTTAACCCTGAAGATAAAGTTAAATATGATTTAGTTCAGGGTAAATATGTTAAATCAGAAGATGGTAAAACTATTCAACAAAGATTAGATGGATACAAAGAAGATGTATCTTATCATCAAGCTGAAGTGGTAGAGCAGATAGAAGATATGATGGAAAGCGAAGAATATTTATCATATTTTAAACAAGCTAATTTTGAAGACGGTATAGGTTTTGAAGATATATTTTTAACAGTAGGTCAAGCTTTACCTCATATTGGTATGGCAGCTGGTGGTACAGCTTTAGCCGCAGCAACAGGTGGTACTGCTTTAGCAGCATTAGCTCCAATATTAACCTATGCTGGTACAGCAATGATGGGTCTTCAAATGTATGGAGATAATTATTGGGGAGCTATAGAACAGAATATGAAAGATAAGGGATTAGATAAAGAAAGTTTAGCTAAAGATAATCCTGAATTATCCGCTACGGAAATAGATGAATTGTGGAAAAAAGAAGCTATTGCAAATCTTGAATCAGGGGAAGGTGCTAATATGGCTACTTCTGCTGCTTATGCTGGAGCGCAAACTTTATTAGAAAGTTATGGTGCTAATCAAATGGTAGAAGGAACTATAGATGCTATTAAAGGTGTTAAAGGTGCTAGAGGTTTAGCTGCTGGTAGTTTATTTAAATCTTCATGGGACGATGTTGGACAATGGATGTTAAGAGGAGCTATAGAAAAAGGTGGTAACGCATTAGAAGAATTTGGTACGGAATATATGCAAGAGATACTAGGTCAAGTATCTGCTGCTACTCAAACTGGAAAAGATTATGACGCTCTTATAGATACTAGTGCAGCTTTACAAGCTGGTATTGGTGGTGCTATAACTGGTTTTGCTTTACCTTTTGCTGGTACAGTATATAATCAGACTAAAACTCAAATACGTAATTCAGCAGGCGAAGCTGCATTAAAATTCAGACCTGGAAGTAAATTTGCCAAAAGATTTGAAATGGCTGATCAATACTTCAACGACTCAAAAGACGCGCTAGATAATGAATATAGCGACATGGATAAAAATCCAAAAAGAAAAGCTGAGTATTATGATAAGTTAAATACTTTAAATAATGTAAGAAATGCTAATATAAAGTTAAGAGGTCAAGATTATTTAGCTGATATGAGCCAAGATCAATATAAAAATCTTATGGATACTTATATAGATATTCAAGATTATGATCAGCAAATAGAAAAAGCGAGAAAAAGTAAAGATAAAGTTTTAGAGAAAAATTTAAGAGCTGAACAAAATGTTCTTATAGATAAGGCTTCAGAAATAGTAAAAGCAGAAAGAACTACAGCTAATGTTAGTAGAATCATGGAAGATTTAGGTAAAACTAAAGAAATGACTGTGGTTGATAGTGAAGCTGATTTAGAAGCAGAGGCGAAAAAAAGAAACGTAGCATTAGATGATAAATCAAAAACTGTTGGTTTTTATGATCCAAACACAGGAGAGTTTGTAGTAGCTAAAGAAATGGCTGCTAATTTACAAGAAGGAAATACAGCTGGTCATGAACTTTTACATAAAATGTTATTTAATACTTTATACGAAGTAGATGGTGAGGGTAATATACAAGGTAAAAATGTTGCTAGAGGTTTAGCATCTGCTTTAGACGAAGTATTAGCAGAGTTAGATCCTGCAGATGTGGCTGATAGTAAATTTCAAAAGAAATTACAATTATATAAGAAAGATCCTGCAGCTTATAGAGCAGAAGAAAAAATAGCATTATTTGGTGATGCAATTGAAAGTGGAGATTTAAAGTTTAATGAAAGTATATTTACTAAAATTGGAGATCAAATAAGAAGATTTTTACAAGCAGCTGGTTTAAAAGATATTAAGTTCAACAGTGGTAGAGATGTATATAATTTCTTAAAAGATTATAATGCTTCAGTTTCTAAAGGAAAGCTAAACAAAGCTCAAAAGAAAATGATGGCAGAGGGAGCTGAAGTTGGTAGTGATATTAGAAGATTCCAAGGTACTGAAGGTAAACTTGGAAAAGCAACTCAATTCCAAGCTAATAAAGCAATGTTAGGAGAAGATTTTACAGATGATTCTTATGAACAAACTAATAAATTACTAGAAGATCCAGATATAGATTTAGAAAATAGTTTTGACCAAAAAAGAGCTCTTAAGATCGCTGCTCCTGTAATAGAAGCTACTACTCAAAGATTATGGGATCCAAAAAGTTTGTTAACTAGAGATGAATTTAAGAAAACTTTAGAAAAAGAATACTTAGATTCTTTACAGGAATATGATGCGGATAGAGATACAGGTATGAATGCTGGTAAATCTATTTCTAATAAGTTTAATTTAAGAGCAGCTAAAGTAGCTAAAGACAATATAGGTAAGGTTGAAGCAGAAAGTTTAGATTCAGAACAAGCTAGAGAAGTTGCAGATACTACAGAGCAACAAGACTTTGATGTAACACCTGCTAAAGATCGTGGTAAAGCTAGAGCTAAAAAATATCCCTCTTCTTTACGTACAGTTAAAGAAAATATACCGGAATCAAGTAAAAAATCTTTAGTTGGAGGTGTTGATGCTAAAACAGGTAAAACAACTGGTGCTGCAAAAAGTATAATACAAGGTGTAGGTCAAAATGCTAATCCAGAATCTGTAGCTAAAAGTATTATAGCTTCAACAAAAGATAAATCTGTTATGAAACAGATGAGAAAAGATGTTGGTAAATTTGGTACAGATAAATACAATAAATTTGTAGACAAAACGGTAGACGAAGGTTTAACTAAAACTATACCTGCTGCAACTATAAAACGTAGACTAGGAAGAAAGGCGAATGTAGAATCTGGATTAATAGATTATGAACAAACTGGTACTACTCCTACTAAAAAAATAACGGCTGAAGGTAAAAGAACAGATTTTAACAAACCTGTATATAAGATTAATAAAGTAGATAATACTAAATTAAAAGAATATTATAAAGCTGGAGAAAAGAGACAACAATCTTTATTTAGCATGTTAGCTGAGGGTATGATAGTTGAAGGATTAGCTGATTTAAAAAATGATAAAGCTTTTATGCAAAAGTTACAAGACACTTTAGATTTAAAAGGTGTTGATATGACAGCTGATCAATACATGTCAGATTTAGAAAATAGTTTAGACCAAAGAACTAAAGAAGATACATCGTTAGATACTGTAAAGGCGAATAAAGCTTTAAAAACTGGAACTAAAACTACAACTCCTAAATCAGCACCAACAAAAAATATATATAAAGATTTTGCAGAAAGAACGTGGGCAGAAGACTTACAAAAATCTAAAGATAATATAAATACACAGTTTGGAGCAGGTACTGTTGAAACAATTAGACCGACTGTTCCATGGGAGACGTTTAAAAAACGACAAATTGAAAGAGGAATAGACTGGGACGGTCAAATAAAGGCTAATGATGAAAGTAGAATGCAACGAGATTATGAGGCTGTTCAAAGAGATATTAAGAAACAGAAAGCTGCAATTAAAGCTGAAAAATTTAGGGCAACAGCACCAAGAGATAAATTTGGAACCATAGATACAGAGAGAATTGAAGCAGCGCGTAAAGCTAAAGCTAATAAAGCTCTTATTCAAAAACGAGCTAAAGATGCCAGAACTGAAAGTACTCAATTTGTAACAGATAAAAATTTAAAACCTTTAGGAACTGCACAGAAATTTGAAAGAGGTAAAACTCCTAAAAGAAGATACCAAAAGCTTACAGCTAAAGAAAAAGCAATTAGAGATGCCTATGTAAAAAGAAACTACAAAAAATTAGGACCAAACTTTATTACAAGTTCAATTGGACTTACAAACTATAGAAGTGGTTTATTTAAAAACATGGACGAAGTTTATGCTGCTATTGGTGATGGTGATATAGCAAAAGGTAAAGCATTAGTAAAAGCAGAAAAAGCTAAATACGATGAAAGAGCTAAAGAGTTAGTTAATACTAAAAAGAATAAAGCTAAGTTCGATAAAGATCCAAATCATTTGGTTGAACAAAAAAGAGGAGTAGATCTTGTCTATTTAAATAAAGATGGAAAAGTAGTTAAAAGTGTTTTAGGCACTGCGATGAATGAATCAGCGGGAAAGAAAACTAAAAATCAAGACGGTAGTTATAAAAAATGGACTGTAAAAACTTGGAGGAAAAATGTTAAAGATCCTAACTGGAGAAAATTACAAAGAGATAAGTTAAGAGTTCTTAAAAATATAGGTAAAGTTATGGAGGCTGATTTAGAAGCTAATCCTGAAAATATCCTGGGTTGGCAAGGATTTTTATCTGCACAAGACAATCAAACCACTCATCCAATAAAAGCATTAGCTCCTGTAAAATTCTTTAGTACAAAAATGTTTAAAGATTCTTCAAAGCTTGTTGCTGAACATACGTTGCCTTCTAATCAAGTTGCTACTATGTTATTAGGAATGGCACAAAGAGGTGAAGTAGATTCTTCATTTGGGTTTCTTGAGAAAAATTATTTTCAAGGAAAATTAACAAAAGCAGATGATAATAAGTTAAAAGGTGGAGAGTTTGATTACACTACGGATATGCCACAAAGTTTTTACGAAGCTAGAGCATTAGATCCAAGTACATGGGAACGATATACAAACAAAGAAATTAATGCAGAAAATAGTCAAGGAGGAATTAATTTAAATACTTATCAGACATATGATCCAAATACTGGTAAAATAGAGACTATAGCAGAATCATTAGGTGTAGGATTAACAAAGGCTCAATATACCATGCCAGATGGTTCTTTAAATACTAATTTAATTCAACAACAGAACAATACTATTTATGATATGCTAACTAAGGGTGAACCTAGTGCGGCACAAGCTAAAGCGACTTTAACTTCTAAAGCTAATATTGAAACTCAACAAGCTAAAACTCTTCAAACAAGGAAAGAAGCTAAAATGAATAAAGGTATTTTTAAAGAAAATACTACTGCGAGCAGTCAAAAACAAACAATGTTAAACTCACAAGAGACAGCTGCTAAAGCAAATAAAGTTTTAAATAAAGAAACTAAAGGTATTAGTGTATTTGATTTAGATGGAACCTTGGCTAATACTAAAGAAAAAGTTATAGTTAAAATGCCTGATGGTAGTATTAAAAAAATTAATGCTATTGAGTTCGCTGAACAAGCAGATATTTTAACACAAGAAGGTGCGGAATTTGATTTCAGTGAATTCACAGATGTTAAAGGAGCTAAGAAAGGTCCATTAGCAGATCTTGCTTTAAAACGTCAAAATAAATTTGGTAGTGGAGATATATATGTATTAACTGCAAGACCTCAAGCTTCTGCCCAAAATATAAAATTATTTTTAGATAGTATAGGATTAAACATACCGATAGAAAATATAACAGGATTAGAAGATGGTAGTCCTCAAGCTAAAGCAGATTGGGTGTTAGCTAAAACTGCTGATGGATATAATGATTTCTATTTTGCAGATGATTCTCAGATGAATGTTGATGCGGTGGATCAAATATTAAGTCAAGTAGATGTTAAATCTAAAGTTCAAGTAGCTAAAGCTAATAAAGCAACAGTATTAGATAAAGAGTTTAATGACATGTTAGAAGAAACTACTGGATTAAAGTCTGAAGCTGAATATTCTAGAACTAGAGCTAAATTAGAAGGTAAAAAGAAAGATAGCGGTATATTAAAGTGGTTAGGAAGACAATTAAGTATTAGCGCATCTGCAGAAGATTTTATGGGATTAATGTATGATCTTGTAGGAAAAGCTAAAGCAGGAACTAGACATTTACAATGGATTAAGGATAAATTAATGGATCCTTATAATAAAGCTGAACAACAAATATTATCTGCTAAAGTAGCTGTAGCAAATGACTTTGCAGCTCTTAAAAAGAAATTTCCTTCTTTAAGAAGTAAAAGAGGTAATAATCCTTTATTAAATGAAATAGGTGTTGGACCTTTTACTAAATCTCACGCTGTAAGAGTTTATAACTGGGTGAAGCAAGGTATAGATATGACTCAACACGGTATGTCTAAAAGAGATGTAGATGCTTTAATGAAAGCGGTAGAAAATGATAATGAATTAAGAGTATTTGCAGATGAAGTAGCATTGATACAAAAAGATAATAAATATCCACCTCCAGGAAAAGATTGGCAAGGAGGAGATATAGCAACTGATATTACAGCAAGTTTAGAAAAAGGATTTAGAAGAAAAGCTATGGTAGAATTTGATGAGAATGTTAAAATTATATTCTCAGAGAAAAACATGCATAAACTAGAAGGTTTATTTGGATCTAAATGGGTTGAAGCTTTGAAAGATAGTTTACGTAGAATGAAATCTGGTAGTAATAGACCAGTTTATACCGGAGGAGGTTCTAGAATAGTTAACGGTATGTTAGATTGGTTAAACGGTTCTGTTGGTGCTATAATGTTCTTAAACATGAGATCTGGACTACTTCAATTAATATCTAATGTAAATTTTATAAATTGGGGTGATAATAATATGATAGCAGCAGCTAGAGCTTTTGCTAGTAAAGCTTATATCCCTACAGTTATGAAACTTCTTAATTCTGATTATTTAGTTAATAGACGTGATGGATTAAGAATTAATGTTAATGAAGCTGAACTTGCTAATGCAGCAAAACAAGGCGGAATGAAAGGTATGATAGCATACTTATTAGATAAAGGATTTGTTATAACAAGGGTTATGGATAGTTTAGCAATCGCTACAGGTGGTGCTACATTTTTTATAAATAGAAAAGCTGCTTTATTAAAAAGAATCAATAAAGAAACAGGTAAATTACATACTGAGGCAGAAGCTGAAGCTAAAGCGTTTGATGATTTCTATGCAATAGCAGAAGAAAGTCAGCAATCAAGTAATCCAAGTAAAATATCTCAGCAACAAGCTAGTATAGCTGGTCGTGTTATATTGTCGTTCCAAAATGTTACAATGCAGTATAATAGATTAACTAAAAAATCAATAAGAGATCTTATTAATAGAAGACGTGGACCTGGACAAACACAAAGAGAAGCTGATTTAAGTAATGTGTCCAAGATAGTTTATTACATGGGTGTACAAAATGTTATATTCCACTCATTGCAAAAACTTTTATTTGCAGGATTATTTGATGACGAAGAAGATGAGAAAACTAGAGATAAAACAGCTGAGGTTGCTAATGGAATGTTAGATTCTATATTGTTTGGATTAGGTTTTGGTGGTGCAGGTATAGCTACAATGAAAAATGTTGCTCTTGAAATAATGTTACAAGATCAAAAGAAATCTCCAAAATATGAAGAAGCTGTTTGGAAACTATTTGATTTCTCTCCAGTGTTAGATAATAAAGTACGTAAAATGCGTACTGGACTTAAAACGTTTAGTTGGAATTCTGAAGAAATTAGAAAAAGAGGCTGGAGTTTAGAAAACCCTGCTTATTTTGCTATATCTCAAATGATAGCCGCAGGAACAAACATACCAATCGACAGAGTACTTAGAAAGTATATGAGTATAAGAACAGCAATGGACGAAGAAACTAAAAACTGGCACAAAATTGCCTTAATGTTAGGTTGGGATTCGTATAGTTTAGGTCTTCCTTATTGGGGATTAGAAAGCACTGTTAAAAGAGAAGCTGTTGAAAGAGAAAAAGCTAAGGTACAATATAAACAGGATATTAAGAAACTCAAAAAAATGGGTTATAAGAAAGGTAAAGGTAACGGACCAGAAGTTATCGAAGTAGAACATTTCAGTGGTATAATACAATACTGGAGTAAATAAAAATAAAATTATGTGGAAATTAACAAAACAATATTGGAAAGACATGTGGAATCTTATGTGGAATAAAACTACTGTAGATGAGAAAACCATAAGTTTTATACAAGAAGTAAAAAGAAGAGGAAGATTAACAACTCAAGAATTAAAAGATGTAGTAAAAGCATTTAAACAAGTTGGGGATCAAATAGGAGATATTGATGATGCTGTAAAAGGTAAAAAAAGAAAAGGTAGAAAAATAAAAAAATAAATAATGAGACAAATCTTACTAGCTATTTGTTTGCTTATTACATTTAATGTAAGTGGACAAGAAAAAGAAAAAGGAAAATTCTTTAAAAATGTTTATAAAGAATTATTTAAATACAGCACTATATATGTTGCTGGTGATATGCAAAATCCTAAAGAAGAAACTAAAGATTACTTTGTAAGAACTAATCCTGACGGCGGACTATATGATATACCTGTTGTTGTAGATGGAACAAACTATTATGAATTTGATTATAGATACGGTATAGGTATACGTAAACTAGCTAGATATGATTACGAAGTAAAAGGTAAACATTATTATGATGGTACTGAGAGCAATGTGGGATTATCTGCTACAAATTCTCCTGTTAAAGGACTAGAATATGTATTTCACTGGGAAAAAGAAAGAGAAAGAGATGAACTATATGATAATCATAGATACTTTTTAAAGCACAGTGGTAAATATCATATGGTTAAAGTAGAGAGTAGAAAACAAGGCAAAGTAAATTTTGATTATAAATCCGGAGAAATAAGAGCTAAATTACCTATTGGTAAAAAGTTTAGTTTATCTGCTGGAGCTATATATCGTACACATGAAAGACCTTATGGATATAATCCAGTTGAGATATGGTTAAATGAAACTAACGACGCAGGACAAGCTATAAATCCATGGTATACATTAGGGTTTATGTATGGGTATGATGATCATTATACAACTACACAGTATCAAGGTCAAACCCTATATGATTGGTATTGGACTGGTCCTGAAGGAGATATAGTTGCCCATACAGATTTAGAGTTTAGGGAAACAGTATTTACTGATCTTATGAATCGTTATAATGAAGAAATGTGGGAAGGTATAGATACTTTCGGTGTTGTGTCTCCTGTGGTCGGATTTGACTTTTATCATTATAAAAATAATTTCTGGATGCACTTGTATGGATCTTATTTATTACCTTATCATAAATACGTACAAGGGGATGAAGACTTTAGTTATTTAAATAGAAATAATTGGGGTGAAGGAGGATTAATGCAAGATGCAGAACATGAGCAATGGGAAGATTATCAAACAGGATTAGTCATGGGATGGAAACTAAGTAAGAGTATTGGGATATTCTTTGAAGGAGAATATACTAAATTCTGGGACTCAGAAATATATAATAGTTCAGTTGGTCTGAACATAACATTAAAATAAAATGAAAAAATCACCCTTAAATATAGTAGGAATTAAAAATCCTATAAAAAACTATGAATCAGGATATTATGGAATATCTAGGAAAAAGTCTCCTTTAAATGATATGACAGAACAAGAAGCTGCCGCAAAAAAAGCAGCAGCTGAAATGCACCGTGTAGTTTCTGTTAATGATAAATATAGATTAGATTTGTCAAAAGCAGGATCAAAAGGATATGATGCAGGATATGACGCATATACAGATGAACATGGTTATATAGATCCCGAGGAATATGATGTCATGATGAAAAACAAAGTAGTTGAAGGAGAGTCTGATCCTGAATTGAAGAAATTTTACGGTGGTATACATACACTAGATAATCCTGAATATGCAGATCCTAGTATGCAGATGTCTAATGATCCAGAATATGAAGAGCCACGTAGTAGAGAATATGATTATTTTATAAAAAATAAATCTGATAGTAGTGAAGAAACTGCAAAAACATTAATGGATTTAAATACTAAAGCTAGTGAAGCTCGTAAAGCAAGAGATTTTGATACATCAAGATCAACTCAAAAAGAAATTAATGAATTATTAAAATCAATTAGATAAATGCCTATTTGGAAAGCTATAATATTAGTAATTGTAGCTGTGAGCTATATCTATTTATTAATAAAAACAACTAAAAAATGAAAATATGGAAAATTGTCCTTTATGTGGCGGTTATTGCGGCGCTTGTTAGTAGCTGCGGATCATTACAACCGGCACCATCGAATACTATAAAAGTCTTAGCTGTAACAGCTGAAGGTGATACAATACAACTTGATGTTAACTCATTAAGACCTAGAGTGTATCAAAATATATACCATACATATCCTTATTATCATAATTACTGGAGACCATCTCCATTTTATGATTGGGGTTGGAACAACTATTATTATACTAGGCCTAGCGGAACTAGACCCACTAATGTAACTGTTCCTAATGTAACTATACCAACTAAACCTAGTGGCACATATAATAAACCTGCTAATTCAGGAACTGGGCCATCGTTATCACCAAGTTTAAGCACACCGTCAACAAATAATAATACAAATAAAGGAGGAAAAAATGGCTAAACAAATAGGAGAGGATACTAAGGTAACCCTAGATCTTAAAACTATTGGAATGATAGTAACATTTGTTATCACGATTACTGGTATGTATTTTGCATTACAATCAGATATAGCTAGGGCAATGGAATTACCAGAACCCGAAATATCTAAGGTAGAATATGAATTAAAAGACGAATTGATTCGTAACACTATAATGGATACTCAAGAAGATGTAGAAGAAATTAAAGAGACAATTAAAA
>Ga0209404_10001151_pt1 | contig 18497 bp, 16 predicted proteins | sample TroAtlMetagenome_2_FD_187447 | JGI IMG/M metagenome (GOLD analysis project Ga0209404, IMG submission 187447) | Marine eukaryotic phytoplankton communities from Atlantic Ocean - Tropical Atlantic ANT8 Metagenome (SPAdes) (version 2) | ecosystem: Environmental > Aquatic > Marine > Oceanic...
CACCAGTTAAAGATAGATTTGCTACATCTGCATTAAATAATGTAAATGTATATGAACTATCAATACCATTTCTTGTGTTTGGTGAAACGGTTTGTGTGATACCTGCTCCATTGAATACCAATGAAGTGCTTGGTAATTCCAATATAGGAAGTTTTGCTGTTTCCTTTGGAAGTGTAGTTAATTTATATCTCATTAACTGATTTTCATCTACGAATGCCTCTAATAGTGGCATATTTTCAATCACTGCTCCGTAATAGTTTGAACCATTTGGATGTGATGTGTCCCATAGATTATAATCTACTTCATCGTCTGCTAATGCAAACTTTGTAATTCTAAATTCATCTTGCCCTCTTGCCAAAAGTTCACGACCTTTTTTTGTCAAAATTGCGTCTACTGTTATACTTGTATTGTCTAAAAATCCCATTTATTCTGCTCCTGTGGAAATTATATAACTATTCTTATTCATTAATAAATATAAGAAAGTTAAATTTTCTATTTGTTTTTTTATTCTACTTTCAATTTAGCTGTATCTGAATCTTGTGTTTTCAATACTGCTGGTGCTACTTCTATTACTTCTACTGGCTCTTTTCCGTCAATCGTATTATCTCTTGATAATAATGTTCCTTGAACAAAACTTCTATATAAATTAGAAGAATATGCCATACTTTCAAATTCTGATTTAACAAACGAAGAACTATATGCTAATGTTGGCCCAATTGATGCACTATAAGAACTTGAATAGAAGTATCTTTGTTCTTGATTATGTTCTGATAGTAATGAACCTGTAATTGTAGGTTGTAATGTTTCTGTAAATATTTCATCAGTATCACCTTGTGTAATACTTGATGTTGCGTATAATGTTCCAAATTCAGTTCGTTTGTCTATTTGATTTAATTTTACCAATGAACGTTGGTTTAAAAATCCTAATGATGAACCTGTATCAAAAGTTCCTAAATTAATTAGTCCGTCATATGTTGTATATTCACCACTTGATTCAAAATAATTATAATCTGAACCAGTTATGTATCTTGTTATTAAAACTCCAGCATCAAAGTCATTTGCGTTTTCATAATAACGATTATCAAATTCTGATGTTCTTCCTACTATTTGTTTTGAACGTTCTAATATATTTGGTTCAATCAATATACCTAAATCTGCTTGTGCTCTTGCCGGTAATAAAGTTTTTATTGAATCAAATACACTATTATCATAAAATTTTAATATTCTTAAATAATCCCAAAAGTTATTTGAATTTTGATATCGTTTGAAATAATCTTTTCTTAAAGTGTGTAATTGAGAATAATATGGTTTATACTGGTCTCTTGGGTCACCAATGTAATCGTCAAAATTAAAGTCTGCAATACTATACATTACATCTTCATTAACAACATCTACGGGTGAAAAATAAATACCTAATTGATTACTATCAAGTGGTGCAAAATCATCAGATGAACGTTCTTGTCGTTTATTACTTAATAACGGTACCTGAACTCCTGCATTATCTGTTGGAAGTGTTGTATCTTCAATTCTAATCTTGGTTGCGTTTCTTCTTCTTGCCCCAACATCAGGAACTCTAATCTTTTCTTGGTCTACTATACTTCTAAATGCATTATCTGCAAAATTATTAATCATACTACCTGTAATCAATCCTGTAATAGATTCATATAAATTTTTATTATGTGCAAGGTTTGATGCGGTTAATGCTGCATTAGAACCTGTCATATCTATATTATCATCTAATGGAAGTCTAAATAATAGTTCATCATAAGAAGAACCTGATTTGTTTCCATTATATGCTTTTGGTGCTCTAACGTGATTATCAAATATACTTGAACTCAATGGTTCACCCCATAAACGATACTCCATCATTGAACCACTAAATTGTCCACCAAATCCTGCTGAATTTCCTTTTCCACCAAGATATACAAATCCACTTCCTGTCCATTGTGCATTTAATCTACTACCTGTTATGTTGTTTATATCAGTTGCTAAACTTGAAGTATGTGATTGTAAACTTGCACTATCTTGGAATAAAATCTTTTGTCTTGTTTGGTCATATTGTTTAACGGTTAATTCATAAACACTTTGTGATAATGCGTTGTCGTGAGAGAATTCATTTCCGTCTGTATCCTTTTTGGTTAACATTACACTCCACATATCATCATTGTAAAGTGGTAATTCTGATGAAGTGATATATGCCGCTTGGTCATACCCAGAAGCACTAATGTGGAATTTTAAATGTCCATAATCATCTGATTCTCCATTATCTTGTAATGCAATTGCCCAACTATCATCTTTTTGAACAAGTGTCTGATTTGATGATGAAGGTGTTCTAAATCTAAATTCTACTGTGCTTGGAACTAATCCGTCTTGTGTTGAACCATCACTACCTGTCCAATATGTTTTAATATATTGTTCTGAATCAAAGTCTAATGCTCTTGTAAATTTTCTTTTTATTTCATAATTAACTCTTGTTCCTTTATCAGGCCCACCATACTCACGAACTCTTAACATAGTGCTCGGAATACCATAACAATTTAATAATCCTTTAATTGACCTTTCTGTTCCTTTTGTTTTAATGAAGAAAGGTAAGTTTGCTAAAATTCTTTTCCAAATCTTTTCTGTTACTGCTTCTTGTGCAGATTCATACATATCACTTCCGTCTGTATCCTTACCTAATAAATAAGTTGGTAAGACTAATAAATCATTTCCATTATATAAATCTAAACCAAGAGCCTTTGCATATTCTCTTGCAACATCTTTTGATATACCCTCTGATACTTTATTTACTCTTTCATTAATATCTGTAAAGTTATCAACATATGTCCATATCTCATCAAACTGATGACCTACCATATCCATAAATTCTAAAAATACATTATTTTTTGTATCTGCCCAAACGTGTTCTGGTAATGAGTTTCTTAATGAATTCATATTTCGTTGGTCATAATCAGAAGCACTTGTTATCATATTATTATACCAAGTAATTGAAGTTGCATCTGTTGATGATAATAATGTATATGGTTCTGATGAATTGGATTTTGGCCAAGATGTATCGTGGAATTGTCCGTCTGAACCACTTCTGTATGATGAACTTTCAAAATACATATAATGTTCAAATGGGTCAAAAGAATTAATTACTCTTTGTTTTTTATTATCAATTCTATCCAATTCAGTTACTACTGCCGGGAAAGAACCTGAACCAGTTACATTCATCATTGATGAACTATTTGCATTATATTCCTCAATTAACTCTATCTTTTTCATAAAGTTATTAAGTCTTCTTTCTGCACTTGAGAAATGAACAAAGTTTCCAAACCCTGTATCATCTGCCTCTATTTGAGAACCAGATTCATAAGTGGTAGATGTCTTTTGATAATCAATATTTGGTTTTATATTTAATAAACTACCAGATATTAATTTTCTTTCAATATCTCTCTTATCACTATCTTTTGTGCTTGTCAATGAATCGTGAGTTCCATAGTTTGTTCCTTGAAGATTAATTGGATTATCAACTGAATTAAAGTTTGGTAATCTTAAAAATATTCCGTCATCTTCTACATCTTGGAAAGGTTCTAATCTAACTCTTTCACGATAGTTTGGAAGTCTTTTTTCTACAAATGTAAATTTTTCTCCGAGCGTTATATCGGAAGAAAGTGGTTGTTTTATTTTAAGTGTTCTTTGTTGTCCATCAACACCTAATTTACTATTAGTAACCAAATAATATTGATTTCCCACTTTAACATATGTTTTATATCTATCAATATTATTCTTTATATAATTAACTCTGAAGTTTGGGAATCTGTTTGATACTTCATCTTCACCTTTATGTTTGTAAAGATTTACTCCGTCATTGTAAGATAATGAAACACGAACACGATTATTGTCAATCACTTCTTCAATTGTTGCTAAATAATCTCTTGGTGATAATTTGGATTGTGCTTCATTATAAGTTGTAGTTTTTTCTTTTGCCTTCTTCTTTCCTTTTTTACCAGTTACTTCACCCTCTGGTTTTAATAAACCTTTATCTTCTAAATCTTTTTTTAGTATATCATAACCAGTAGTTTGTGCAAGTCCAGGATTCTTTTTAAGTTTTTCTGCCTGTTCCTTTGCAGTTTTTGCTCCACCAACATCTCCTAATCCGTCATCTATTAATTTTTCTTTGGTTTCTTCTGAAACATAAAATGGTATTCCAGCTTCATCTGCACCACTTTCAACGTGTTCTGTAAATTCTTCTCTTAATGCTTCTACACTATCAGGTGGATTCTTTATATCAAATCCAGCATCTTTGATTGGGTCAACAATTATTTTTCCGTTTACACCTATTTCTTCTAATACTATTCCACCTGGTCCCAGAATTTCAGTTACTCCGTCTGGTCTAATAATTGTTGGGGAATTTTTGTAAGTTGGGCCCGGTGTTCCTTCTGCAGGCTTTGCGTGAGATGCTATTTCTGCCGGTATTATTGCACCTGGGTCATCTGCCGGTGTTTCTACTTTCGGTTTACCTGTTCCAACTAATGTTGCTGCTAATCCACCAGGTCTGGCAGGTTTAACTTTTTTTGTTGGTCTTGGAAGATTTATTATCTCTGATGGTTTAGTTACCTTCTTTACAAAACCATTTGGTTTCTGAATATATTCATTCTTTGGTTTTGGTCTTACAATTGTAACACTCTCTGGTTTTGGTGGTAATGCAGTTGGAACTGAAGGTTTTGCTTCTGGAATAATTACAGTGCTTTGAACTGGAATCATTTCCTCATCTTTTGGTGTTTCTGCAACTTCTTCTGCTTTCTCAATTGCCTCTTCCACAACTGGTGGAAGTGTTCTTATTGGTGGTGGTGGTGTTTGAATAACCACCTCTTCCTCTACTGCTCTTATAATATTTTCTACCACATCTGAATTTGGGTCTACACCTGCCGCAATTGCAGCGTCCGTAATTCTTGCTGTGCTTTCTACTGGTAATGGTGGCGGTGGTGGTGTTTCTATTGGCGGTGGTGGTGGTGGTGGCATTACCACTACTTCATCTCCTCCTGAACCGCCTTCTGTTACTAATTCTGTTAAATTACTTCCACCTAATATTCCTGTTTCTATTGGTGGCGGTGGTGGAACATTAATTTCTATTGGTGGTGTTGAGTCTACTGGATATGGATTTGGTGGACTTGGGTCTTGTGGTAATGGTATTGGATTTGGTGGACTCGGTCTATGTCCCGCTGCAATATTTGCTGCTGCATTTCCTGGAGCAGAAGTATCTGTTGTAGTTATTTCTTCTGGTGGTTGTGGTCTAACTAATGCTGCACCCACACCAGCGTGTGTAACAACTTGGTTGTTTCTAACAACTGGCGCTTGAGTTTTACCCTCGTGTTCTCCACCACGAGCTCCTCTGTTTCTTATATCTGCATCTATGAACGCTTTTCTTGCCATTATTATCTCTGTTCGTTTGCTCTTTCTTGTAGAGCTCCGTCTGCTAATTCTTGTTCTCTTGGGTCTGGGTCATTTAACAATATTTCAATTAATTCTTCATTTGTATAATCAAGGAAATCTGTTGCTGCTCCACTATCAAGTTGTTGTTGTAATGTTCCACCTGTTATATTATCGTCCATATCACTAACATCAGCATTTGTAGTATCTTCATTACCTGTAATCTTATACATATTTGGTATAATGATTTGTCCACCTACCATATTTTGTGTGAAACCCCTATCCATATCATCTATATCAAATTCTAAAATGTGTGGTTTTTTTGAATCAAACTTAATTCCACCACTATTATTTTCTCTGATTGGATTATATTCAATCATTTGCCCCATTTCAACAAAATCATTTCTATATTCTTTATTACTAATATTCTTATCTAATTCTAAAACAAACTCTGTTCTGTCTGGTGATGAATCTACGATTGGATATTTAAATTCTTTAATAAAAACTTCTTCTCTTTCTCCTTTACTTTTATCTTTACCTAAACTCTTGAAGAATTTTATTTCATTATTAATAACTTTTCTTTCTACTTCTCGATTATAAACTGCACCTTTGCCATCTACATAAACGGTTCTTTCTCTACCAGCAAGTCTTCTTAAAAATTTATAAGTTACATCATACTCGCCGTCATAAAAACCTAAATCTCTTAAATGTTGTCCTACATTAATATCAATGAAATCTCCGTCTTGTTCAAAATTAACTTCGTTTAATCCTAAAACTTTCGTAACAATTAGATTTCCTGATAAGTCGTAAACGTGTAGAATCATAAAGTCGTTTATGGCATCTCTACCAAAGCTACTATAAACTTTGTTTGGAGCTACTAAACTACTTCTTTCTTTTTCTGTAAATGAATATTCTTGTGCCATCTTTAAGTATTAAAAACATATGGCAAACCAAGTTTTAACCATATCTCTTCTCCTTTTTTTGTAAAATATAATTGTCTATTAATAACATCATCATAACGATATTCTTTCATTTGTTTTTTCAATGAACGATAATTTCTAATGTGGTCACGACCTGAACCTGGATATTTCTTTTTACCCTTTTTTCTAAATAATACCGGCTTTCTACTTTTTTCTTGTCTAAACTCTTTCCACTCTGCTGATGCTTTTTCTTTTTTTGCTTTACCCTCTGTATTAAAAAAGTTCATTAAACTATTGTGTAATTTTTCTGTTGATACATCAGCTGGCATTTCTTCATTATGATATTCATTCATAACTTGAATTAAATAATCTCTATTTCTCATTTGGAATTGGACTGTTGAACTACTTGCCTTTGTAGTGTCGTCATCTGTTTCTGTTACACTATCTTCTAATGGTTGGAAGTAATAAGTAAATTCATTATTTACTTGTGTTGTAAAGTAATATTGTTTATTCTCTAAACGAACTTCTTCATATTGTTCTTCTAATGAGATTCCTGGTGTTGAACTTTCAAATGAAATTAATACCCCGTCTTCATCTCGTAATGGTGAATTTGCATCAACTGATGATGATATCTGTTGTTGTTTTTTTAAATCTTCAATATGATTTTGATATTCAAGTATATCACCATTAATAATATTACTGTAATGTTTAGATTTTTTTTCTGCGTCTGATGGCAAATATGGCATTGTTGTTACCTCGTTACTCTAAATTCAAAGTTATCGTCAAAGTAATTTATTTCTTCACTTGATGTTCCACTACCACTTACTACTTTAACACAAAAACGATAATTCCTTTCTGCTTGAAATCCGTTCATCTGAACTCTAAAAAAGTTACCTGTTGTATCACAACTAATTTTTGAACCACTACCAAATGGAACAATTACCTCTTCTGTTTCTGCATCTCTAACTGAATAATATGCAGAAGCACTTGGTAAATATTTAATAGTAAGTTCTCCTGGTGTTGCACTAAAACTTGATGAAGGATATAATTCTCTACCAACAACTCTGAACTTAACGATTGATTTTTCTTTGTATTCTGGTCTTAAATTTTTAAAATAAACTTTTAGATTTTCTAAATCTGTTGAAGCTAATGCAGATAAACTACCTGTTGACCAAGAACTATCGTCCCACTCGGCTTCTAATTTAGGTGGATAGATTGTGTGTGTTTCTCTTGAGAAATATTTTAAATCTCCTAAACGAGAACTATCACCCTCTTGTCCGTCATTATAATCAAAACTAGCTGTTTGGTGGTTGTTTCCATAAGAACCACTATCTTCTCGTTTAACTATAAAGCCGTTATTTGGATAAATAGAACTTGAATAAACCCAATTCTTAACTAAATCAGTTACATCTGCTCTTACATCTTTCTTATCAAAAGTTAAATCGTATGAAGCACTAACTCCATATTCTTGTCCAGAAGCGTAACTTGCTGTAAACCAAGCACCACCGTCAGTTAATACTGAACCTGTAATCCAAGGCGTTTTTGCCTCGTGGTCTCTGTATTGATAACTTACTCCGTCATCTGTTGTTGGGTCGTGGTCAAGTTTTCCTGTTCCTTGTTTCCAACTACCACTAACCATATAAATATGTAATGGTTGTTCTGCTTCAACTTCTTCTGATGTTGCATCAAATAAATTTAGATAAAATTTTGTTGTTGATGGCATTTTTCCGTCAACTATTGATTGAGAAATATAAGATATATCAAAGTCAATTAATATTCTTGATACATTTCCAACTGAACCATTATTGTTAACATCTTTATTAATTTCTAATATCTCATCTAATCCAGTATTAATGGAAGCTGTTGTTCCACCTGAATAAATGGTTGCATCTCGTTTTCCAAATTCAAAATAATGCATTATCTATCTCCTACTACTTTACCCTCAATATCACTATTAGGGAATTTTAATTCAAATATACTTGGGTCTAATGAAGGATAAATTATGCCATCTCTTGATGCAGTGTCCATATCATAAACATTACCACTATAATTGTCTGATGCTTTGTGTTTGTTTTCAATCAATATCAAATCTTTTCTTGGATTATTGACTTCTGGTGGAACAAGTGATACCACTCCCTCTACCAATGAAATTTGATATGCTAAATCAGTTAATACAATAGGTTGATTCATTTGCCATTTATCTGGTGAAAAGAATTCTTTTACCTTTTGTATTGCTCTGAATAAAACATCATTTTTGTTATATCCTCTCTTTGTAATAATATTAAACTTGACACCAATGTTTATAATGTATCCGTCTTTAATATTAATTGCATCTGTCATAACTCTGTATTGTGAAAGATACATTTTTAAATTTTGTTTTACTGCTGTATTTAATTGAGTTAATTTTTTATTCTTATTATATCCTAAAACATATAGATTAAGTGCTAAAGGATTATTTTTTACAGTAGTATCGTTATATCTTGTATCAATGACTTGCCCGTCAATAACTTGTAATTGACCAGTTGTTTCTAATTGTTCATCTTGAACAATAAATGCTTTTGCAATATTACCATATCTTTGTGGTAATGAATAACATCTTGTAATATAGTCTGCTCTTGTTACTGCTCTATTTTGTGACATATGATATGCTGATGCGTTCTGTTTTATTTGTGTAAGAGTTTCTTGACTTGCACCACCTGATGCTGGTTTGTCATTTGTAATCTTTATACTATTTTCAGAAGCTGCTTTCTTTGCTGCATCTATTCCTTCAGTAGCAATAGTGTATGTCTTTCTATTAAATGAAGTAATACTATTAGCAGGAACATTATGTTCTACTGCTCCACCAAAATTATAATTAACTGTTAATGTAGTAGAACTTGGTGCTAACCCAAAAGTTTGTGTCTTTAAAAAATTACTTGGGTCAAATGATTCATCTAATCTTGAAACACCCATACCTAATGATGAACCAACATTATCTGGATTTGGAATTATTTCCTCATCTGCATTATCACTAATACCTGAACCAAATCTTAATTCCATACGATTATCATCACGAACTTGTGTAGTAAATCGTCTTGCTGTTTTAATTAATTTTAATAAATAAGGTGTATCATTTTGATATTGTGATAAAGCCGGGTCATTTAAAGCTGTATTTTCCTCTGATTCAAATACAGTATCTTGTGCCAAGAAAGGAACTTCATACCAAGTATTGTTATTACTATCAGTTACCGAAACAATCTCTGTAACTTTTTCGTTTGATAATACTAATTTGTCAAATTCTTTTGCATTTGCAAATGTAAAGTCTTCTGATTTTCTTTCTCCAGATAATGCCAATACCTTTTTACTTAATCTAAAAAGTGTTGGTGTTGCACCTGATGCAGGTTCTAATAGTTCAACATCCATTCTATCTAATGAACTTGAAGCTTTGAAATTTACTGAATCTAATAATGTAAATTCTACACCATCAGCTGACAATGCAGTAGAATTTGCAGCTAACTCACCAGCGTAATCCAAGTCAGGTTTATAGTTTGAACCACCCGGTGCGACTGCTGCGGGAACTTCAACTGAAACGGTTAATTCTACGGTTGCTGGTGTTGCCAATTTTGGTTTATATCCATACGATTGTGCAATCGCCAGAATATTTTTTCTTTCTTCTGCGTGATGTAACATTGTTTCTCTGAATTGATTATCTACATAATAATTCAATACATCACCAACATAAGATGCCATTTCAACAAACATCATACCTGGTGATGCCTCATTGAAGTCATTATATTGAGTTGGGAAATATGATTTCGCAAACTCAATCAGATTGCTTCTTATATCTGTAAAATCTCTACCGAGATATTTTACTTCTTTTTTAACTAACTTTTTATTTGTACCGTAATCTGGCATTTTTAATCTCCAATTCTAAAATCAAAATTTAAAACTTCAATAGTATCAGGATTTAATGGAACTGAATACTCAACTGAAATTTCAACAAGATTTTTATCCTGTGTTGTAAAAACATTATTAATATCAATGTATGGTAAGTGTGTATCAACTGCTGAACGAATTGCTTCTTCAACTCTATCAGGAATATCTTCTCCCTGTTCAAACACAATAAACTTTAATTGAGAACCAAATTCTGGTTGAAATATTCTTTCTCCAGGTGTTGTTAATAATAAATTTCTCAAATTAGCCCTTGATTGTTGTAGTATAGTTTTTGTCTTGTAGAAAAAACCACTTGGACTATAATCTAATGGAAATTCAATTCCAACATATTTGTCATCATTTCTATCTATTTCTCTTACACTTCTTGCCATTGTTTACCTTTATGGTCTGAAATTATCTTCACCACTTTTCTTTTTATTAATTGCTTTCATTAAGCCAGAATAATCACGAGTCAATGCGTTTTGAACTTCTTCAGGAACTGCATCTACTGCAACACCTGCTTTTTTGATTGTTTGAACTGCTCCGACTTCTCGTGCTTTTTCTTTATTCTGTCCTCTACCTAAGTCTCCATAACCCAATACTTCTGCCATATTATCACTACCTAATACTCCATCGCCCAATGTTGGATATTCTTCCATACCACCACGACTTTCTTTTGTAGTTAAAGCATCCGTATTATTCAATACTTCGTTTAACGCTTTGTTTTTCGTGTATTGTTTTTTAGGTTTTTGTTTTAATACTTTTGGTTTTGGTTTAGAAACCACTTCTGATAATTTGATTTCTTTTTCCTCATTAATAAATATCTCGCTCAGTTGTTTTTTGACTTCCTGCCTGACAACTAATTCAATTATATTTTTTAATTTATTCTTGTTCATTTTTACTCCTAACTTGTTTAAATAATTTTTGATAATTTCTGGCCGTATCGGCTGAACCTGCTTTTTCTTGAAGGTCTGCCTGTGTTGTAGTAAATGTAGATGTTCCACCGCCATCTATAAATCTTTGGAAGTCTGCATTACTTCCTTCTGTTGCCCTTAATATATCTTGTGCTCCTGGTAAATCTGAAAGGTGTTGTCCCTGTAATGCTGCTTTGGTTGCACCCTTACCACCTTTATTAATAGCGTTTTGGATTTTATTAGCTTTCTCAACTGACTTTGACCAACCCTCTTGAAGTCCTTCCAATCGTTTTATTTCATCATCTGTGATATTAGATATATCTTCTATGACACCTGTAAATCCTGCAGGTATTGGAAGTGCTGCTATTATATCATCAAGCTTTTGTGATTCTAATTGAGTATTACTTAAAAATTCAAAATTCTTTGTTGCTTCTATAAAATTTTCTGCACCCTTTAATCCCTTTACAATTTTCTTTATTCCCATAGGACTTGGTAATAAAGGAACACCTGCTACTAAACCTTCAAATGCTTTTGTTGCTCCCATTACTTGTTTCATAAATCCAGCCATATCTAATTCTGGAAAAAATACTCCGTCTTCCATTGTCTTGGTTTTAATTACACCCTTTACTCCTTGACCTGATATATCATTAATAATTTCACTATTCTGTGGTTTAAAAATGATTTTATCTTGTGCATTAATATGAACATCTCCCTCAACTGCATTAATATGAACATCTTTTTTTGCAAATATACCAACTACATCTGTCTTTGCATTTATAATTATTCTATCAGAATCAAATACTAATTGTGGTTCTTCATAATCTCTTTCTGCTATCCAAGTATTTGCTGGTTCTGAATAATCAACAAATTCTTTTGTTGTCAAATATATTGATGATTTATCATCTAATAAATCTTCCTCACCTGATTGTAATCCAGCAACTAATTTAATATTAGATGAGCGGTCATATTTAGTAAGAAGGTTATCTGTTAAATTTCCATCTTCTCCAATAGTATTTGAAATTTGATTACTACCTAAACGAATTGTATTTCCAAAACGTCCTTGAAAAATAGTATCTCCCTCATTAGCAAATAATCTCTGTGGTGCTACATTTTTATAATAAGTTCCTTGTGTCCAATCTTCAAATTTTCTCAATGAATTTAATACTTGTTGTCCTGGTTTTACAGTATCTATATTTCTTTCTTCTTCACCAACTCCTGTATTAAAATAAGAATTATTTACCAAAGATGCATTTTTTGCAACTCTTCCTATATAGTGTGGTGTTTCACTTCCTATTGTATAGCTTATACCTAACCACAATTCACCAACAACTGGCTGTTGTAATATATTAGGATTTAATGGTTGAAAGTCAATTAGGGCACCTGCATTCTTTTTATGTTCATACCCAATATATCTACCCTTTACGATACCTGGTTCTTGAATACTTCCATTATCACGAGATATGTCCATTACTTCAAAAACTTCCAATTCATAAAATTGTGAAACTGTTGATATTTGTTTTAGGATATCAAATAATTCATTTCGGGTAACATAGTTATTGTCACCTTTTCTACTTTCTTCTATACCACCGCCGGTTTCGTGGACGACTGTATGTGCCATTTAGTTCCCTTTTTTAATAGATGAATCTATTTCATCTTTTTTGATTTGTAACTCTTGAACATCACCTTCAATAGCATCCATAAGTTGTTGTTTCTCCGCGTCGGATAAACCAAACTCTTCTCCACTATCTGATACTCTTTTTTCAGCTGCTGTAATTCTTTGAACGATTGTTGCTAACTTAACAAGTTGTTCGTCGTTCTTAACATTGATTTCTAAATACTCTTTTAACATAGGGATAATCTGAACGGCTGTATCTCCGTCCTTGATAAATCCAACCACCTCTTTCATCAATACTTCTAATTGTTGTTTATTGGTTTTTGAATTATCGTATATGTCCTTAAAGACATCTGATAGGGTTTTTCCCTTGAATATTTCGTAATCGTTTGACATAGTTTTTACCTAACAATAAATATACAATAGTCAAAAAAAGGGGATATATATTTATATACCAACTGATTTTTGTTGGTTTTGCTTATAGTTATTATACGACCACGAAATATGTGGTCATTATGTTAATAAAAAGGGGAAACTAAAGTATGAAAGATACTATGAAAATGATAGTAGATGCAGTAGGAAGTCTAAAAGATATACTACTTTCTATTATCGGCCTGGGAGTTCTTGTTCAACTAATTTTTGTTGGGGGATTCTTTGGTATGGACATTATTGGTAATCTAATCAGTTTAGTGAATTTGTTTGCAACAAGTGGATTCGCTGGATTTATATCACTATTAGTGATATTAGGATTGCTCAATAAATAAAGGTGGAATTACAAGGGCAGTAGAAATACTGCCCTTTGTTACATCTGTTATAGATTTTCCCAACTACCTGTCCACTTTGTTTCTATGGAGCCAGTAGTTAAATAATTCCTTTGTAGATTGATATGATGTTTCTTCATAACATTAACACAACGAGTTATATGTTGTGTATTAGAACCTGTCATTTCTCTAATCATAATGTATAAAGCTTTCTTATTAAAGTTCTCAATGTTTTCTCTATGTTCAATCAAATAGATTACTGCATTAACAACATCAATATCTTGTTTTCGTTTGAAGACAGTAGTTAAGTTATTATTCCAATATTCAACAAACAAATCCATATACTCTTTTTTAGCACTTACAATATCTTTAAGGTTTGCTTCTGAAATTGGGTCACGTTTATAATCACCGGCATCTTCTTGGTCAGTTTGTTTCATCTTCTTGTAATTGTTGTTATTGTGTAGAATCAAATAGTTCTTTGCAACAATACTAAAATAACTAAATGCCTTTCCTTTACCTTCTGTAAATTTATGCATATTCATATATAAGAAACTTACTACTTCGTGTTTAACATCTTCACTTGGAACATCAAAGTAATAAAACTTAAATGTGTGAATAATGTTTTCTGCTAACTTTTCAAATGCAGTTCTGATATGTTCATTATAAATTCTCTCTCTCATATAAGGACGAGTTTCTTTATTATGACGAATTACTGCCTGTTCAGTTATGTCTGTAAAATAATATCTTGTTGAACCTTTTTTAGCTTTTCTTGGCATTTATACTTCCTTTTCTGTTATTTGATTTAGTTCATCTACGGTTTCTTTAATAGCTTGAAAGATGACACCAACTTCGTCATCAGCTTCAAAGTTACCTTTATCATCAATTTGATTTAATGTTTCTTGCGTTTTGATTATTCTCTCCGCATACTCTTCAATCCAATCTTCTAATCGTTCTGTCTTTTCTGTTAAGTTCCATATAACATATCCCTCAACTAAAACTACTAAAACTAATAATATGTATCCTATCATTTTTTCTCTCCAAATAGTTCGTTAAATATATCTTTTGCGTCTGTTGATTTAGTAAACTTTTCTTTTACTTCTGTATCAACTGCTTGTTTAATTTTGTTTACTGATTTCTCAACTTTCTTTGCATCTTTCTTATTACCTGTCTTCCACATATCTCTTTCGTAATATGTAGCCATCATATCAGCCTGATGAATTATGATTGGTAAGTGTGTTCTTAACATCATTGTTGGCATTGATGTTTTTAAATAAGCTTCATTTGCTTTAACATACATTCCGTCTGCCAATCTAATACCATAGAACTCTTGTTTGGAATATTTAATTCCATATTGTTGTAATAAAAAGAAAGACCTATCTGTAACATCCATATGTTCTATGTCTGGATTTACATTATAAATCTTTCCTTGATTCTTAATATGCCACTCTGATTCATTTGGTGTATAGAATTCGTTTCCGAGTTCATCACCACATTTACCCAAGTCGTGATGCATAGCTGCAAATATCAATTCTTCATCTGTAAAGTCAATTGATGCTCCTGCATCTTCCCATATTTTTTTAATCTGTTGTGAGAATTTAATCACGTGTAATATGTGTTCTACATATCCACCGACCTTTGAATTATGATAGTGTTCTACTGAACTCGCTGGTGCTACCACCATTCTATCTTCTAAATCATCATACATTTCATTGAGTTTTGTTAATCTATCTCCCTCAAATGTATCAATTATAATCTTTCTCAACTCATTATAATTGTCTTGTATTTGTGTTTCTGTTAGTGTCATCTACCTACATCTCCTAAGTATTTTTCTTTTGTTTCTTCCCAACTTAATCCTATAATTTCTGGGTAAAACAATTGTTCTGATTTTAATCTATTTTCTTTATGAAGTTTTTCATATCTTCTTATTGCTTTTGGTTTCCACCAATTGATAATTCTGTCATAATCTAATTTATATTTTTCTTTCATTACCAAATCTTTATCTTCTATTTTATTTGTAAAATAATCTTTTCCATTGTCATAAATGTTAGCAAAGTAAACACCTCTTTTAAATCCGTGTTGATAGTGTTTTGCTTTCATTTCAAGATGTTTGAATATTCTATTTATAACATTATTTTTTGGGCCAGTAGCATTAACTGCTTTGTGATGTTCTTCAGGGTGATTTTCTTTTAACCATTGATTCCAAACTAAATAAACATCATCATCTGGTTTTAAATTTATTTGTCCTGCAGTTTCTCCAAGAGTTTTCCAATGTGGTATTCCATTGTATTGTGAGTGAACTCCATAAAGTGCAGTTGTTGTGATACCAACTAATGTTTGGTCATATAACTCTTTCCACTTATCTCTGACGGTAGAACAAGTTACCAATGCTGATATTAGTTTACCACCCAAGAAATTATATCCAAGTGGTTGAGTTGCAATAATTGAAGTTCCAATAGCAGTATGATTTAGTTTTCCGTCATCAAGTTTATTTTCCTTTGTCCAACCAATAAACTCATCTCTTACTTTAATAGAAACTACATCACTACCTAAACATATAACACCTAAATATTTATCAGTCTTTTTATCTTTAACAAAGAACTTTACATTACGACCAGGATTTGCAACAAACTCCATAGAAGAAATACTTTGTCTTAATAGTGTCCAATTACGATTATCATTTGTGTGTTCTACGATTGGTTCTAAATCATTTATCTCTTGAATAGTTTGTTCTAAATTATTTATATCAGTTGGTTTCCACATTTTTAATTTAATAACATCAAGAGAAGTTGCCCTTTGTTGTAATCCGTCTGTCTTATTAAACTCTTGCCACTTCTTATATAATGTGTTTTCTTGCACTGACATTTCTTTTAACATATCCATATTATCTATGAACTTCTGTTTTTCTAATTCAAAATCAAATTGTTTTTCTGTGAAAAAATCTTCTAATGCCATTATAACCTCGATATAATATAAAATTGCATTGATAATACAATCAACGCTAATAGAGTTCTAATAAATTCCATTAGATGATTGTGTCTATCAAAAAATCTCTCAATCTTATACCATACTGATTCCTGATATTTTTTATATTCTTTTTTACTCATAATCCTATAACCTTTTTTTCTATTAATATACGACATTAATTGTCGTTTGTCAAGCTTTTATTTTTTATCTGTAATGTATTCAAAGTCTGTTTCGTCTACGTGTGTTTTTGTTATCTTGGCGTTTTCAAACTTATATGGTTTCGTGCCAGGTGTTTCCAATATATCAATACGATTTACAAATCGTTTATTCATTGTATCCTTGACTTGATATACTCCGTCCTTTCCATCTGTTCCTTTAAGAACTATGAAATCTCCGTAATCTAACCAACCACCCCAGCGTTTCAAAAGATTTCTACTCACCGCTATATATTTGTATTCACTTGCCCTATGGACTGTTATTCGCGTGCCATCTGCGAGAATGTTCGGTGTAGAATCAGTTTGATAACGTGTCGGATGATACATAGTTACTGTCACGTTCATTCCCTCTAACTTAATCTCTGCAACCTGCTCTCGTAAGAGCGTATTTTCATTCTGCAATTCTTCTATCTGTTTCTTATAAATATCTTTGTAATCTTCGAAAAGACATATCCAAATGTATCCATTAAACATTGTAAAAAATGTTAAAAATATAATAAAGTATTTTTTCATAGTTTCCACTCCTTTTATAGTAATAACTATTTAGTTCCTACCTTTTTCTGTATAAAGTCTACCATTTGTTCTGCAACATTTATCTTGGTATATTTTTCCATACCTTGAAAACCTGGTGCTGAATTAACCTCACAAATTGTATAACTTTCTCCATTGAATAACAAGTCCACACCTGCTATATCCAAATTTAATAATCTTGCACACTCACCACCAATCCACTCAATGTCCTCATCAATCTGATAAGGAATTGCTTCTCCACCTCGTGTGATATTGGCTCTGAAATCTCCGTCAACTGATTGCCTCATCATACAACCAACTACTTTACCATTGATAACCAATACTCTTAAATCTTTTCCTAATGAATCCTCAATACACTCTTGTATAATAATGTTGTATCTTGCATTAGATAGTTCTGCCATTTTCATCAATTGTCTAAATTGTTTTTTGTCCTCAACCATAAAGACACCACTACCATAACTTCCACTTAATGTTTTGACTATCATAGGATAATTTAAATTCTTTTCTACCAATCCAACATTAATAGGATGCTTAACCAACATAGTCTTTGGAACGGGTAAAGATGATTGTCCTAATATTTGTTGTGAATATAATTTATCTTTAACTGCATCTATTGATTCACTACCATTAATTAATGTAACACCTAATCTTTCCAAGTGTCTGATAATAGCTTTAATAAAGTATGTTGTTCCACTGCCTGTTCTCGGCAATACAAAGTCAGGTAGTTTTCTTGGTTCTCCCTTAACTAATATAGATTTCCTATCATCTCTATCTACAAAGATATCTACATCTTTTGGATTAACCACACGAACCTTAATATTTTGTTTATCAAACTCTTCTACAAGTCTTGATACTTCGGCGTTCTCTCCTAATTCTTTCTTATGTATTATCCATCCGTTCATAAATAAAATCTTTCTTTTGTTCCTAATTGTTGTTCATACCAGCCCTCATTATCTCTCCATACATAAGGACTTTCTGAATTTTCTATCCATTTAAACTGACTATACCAGTCAAAATCTTTTCTTAATAAATTTGCTCTGTGTGATGCGTGGAATCTTTCATCACCTAACCAATCTGGATATTCTACATTATCTATATCATAGAATTCCATATTGTTATTATAACCACGACCAATCCACTCTGTTATTATTATATTGGTGTATTGTTTTAATGCTGGAACATATGGTGTCCACATCTTAACTATCGGGTGATTTTTCCAACCTTGTGGTTTTGGGTTTTCAATTGCTTTAATA
>Ga0209404_10001154_pt1 | contig 18490 bp, 21 predicted proteins | sample TroAtlMetagenome_2_FD_187447 | JGI IMG/M metagenome (GOLD analysis project Ga0209404, IMG submission 187447) | Marine eukaryotic phytoplankton communities from Atlantic Ocean - Tropical Atlantic ANT8 Metagenome (SPAdes) (version 2) | ecosystem: Environmental > Aquatic > Marine > Oceanic...
TAGTAACAACTATATCATTGGTTCTACTGACTACGGTGCTTTACGAGTAGACGGTGGTGGTTATGTTGCTGGAGATATTCTCTTTGCTAATGACCTGTATGTTAACGGTACTATCAATGAGAAAGATTTAGGTTCTACTGAAACATTCAACACACAGAACTACTTAAGAGTAAGATATAAATTCAGAACTGGTGTTACATCAGCTAAGACACCATCATTCGCACAGGATAATGATTCTAACTTCAGATCATTTGGTGGTGCTGGTATAGCAACTGACCTTCATATTGGTGACAACCTATACGTTGGTAAGAAAGCAACCACAGATAACATTGAGTTCGCTGTAAACAATGTAGGTAACACTATTATTGGACGTACTGGTGCTGGTACTGCTTCTGCTGGTACATTAACTGTTCACGGTGATACAACATTCAATCGTGAAGTTAGTATCACTGGATCGCAAACCACTATCGGTGACGCTACAGGTGATGCTCTAACGGTTGAGGCAACTACTCAGTTTAATTCCCCTGTAACTCTTGCTGCTGGACAGAATTTGAATGTAGGTGGTAACGCAACTGTTGAAGGAGACCTCACAGTTAATGGTACTACAACAACATTCAATACAACTGTTACTCAGTTAGATGACCCTGTGATGACACTGGGTGGAGACACTGCTCCTAGCACTGATGACAACAAAGACCGTGGTATAGAATTTAGATATTATGATTCTGCTGCTAAGATTGGATTCTTCGGATGGGATGATTCAGCATCTAGGTTCGCTGTTTATCACGCTGCTACTAACACTGCTGAAGTATTTGGTGGTACTCGCTCAGGTATTGATGCAGGTAGCATTAAGCTTTTTGATACCACTGCTGCAACTACTGCTTCAAGTGGTGCTCTCATCGTTGGTGGTGGTGCTGGTATTGGTCTTGATCTGTATGTGGGTGATGATCTCGTAGTAGGAGATGCTGGTTCATTCGGTGGTAACGTTGATATCACAGGAACCTTAGATGTCACAAATGATTTTGCAGTTAATAGTAATAAGTTTACAGTCGCACAAGCAACAGGTAACACAACTGTAGCAGGAACCTTTGGTGTTTCTGGTATTTCAACACTATCTTCTTCAGTCAATATAACTGGATCAGGATCTAACTTGACAGTTAGTGGTACTGGTACTGTTCTTGGAGACTTTGATATTAACTCTACCAAGTTTACAGTTGCCGCTTCTAGTGGTAATACAGTAGTTGATGGAACTCTGGATGTAAACGGTGCAACCAACGTAACAAACACATTTGGTGTTACTGGAATTATTACTGCTACAAGCACTCAGCAAGCAGGAGTTACTTCAAGCTATGCTAGTGATGGTGCTCTTAGATTAACTGGTGGTGCTTCTATTGGTAAGAACGCTGCTGTCTCAGGAGATCTCAGAGTTTATACCAACTCTCAACTAGATGGAACTCTAGATGTAGCAGGTGTAACTAACTTTGTTGAAGTTGTTCGTGCAAATAGTACTGAAGATTCTGTCAGTGCTACAGATAATACTGCTTCTCTTTACACCGCTGGTGGTTTAGCAGTAACTAAGAAAGTTTGGATTGGAGATGACCTTGATATCGGTGCTGGAAAAGTAACCATCGATGGTCCTACAGGTAACACATTAATTGCTGGTACTCTTGGAGTAACTCAAGCATCTAACTTTGCTGCTATAACAGCATCTGGTGTTGCTGCACTTCAATCAACCCTGAACCTAACTGGTTCATTTAACGTCAACGGTACGAAGTTCCAAGTTGCTGCTGCAACTGGTAACGTTACTACTGAGGGACAACTTGGAGTAACTCAAGCAGTTGACTTCGATTCAACTCTGAACGTTGATGGTAATGCAGATTTCAATGCTGGTATTGATGTAACAGCAGGTGCTGCAACATTCGCAGGTTTAGTCCAAGCAGATAATACAACAGATTCCTCTGCCTATAACGATGCTGCTGCATCTGTCTCCACTGATGGTGGTTTGTCAGTTGCTAAGAAAGCATTCGTTGGTGGTAACTTCTCTGTTGGTGGATCTGGTGGAGTTAAAGCATCTATCCTTGCTGCATCTGGTAACACAGATATCAAAGGAACACTTAATGTTGATGACGCTGTAACCTTGGGTGGAACCCTAGGAGTCACGGGTCAGATTACAGGTAATGTAACTGGTGCTCTAACAGGTAATGCTGATTCTGCAACTCAGGTTAACGTTACTAACACTAATAACAACACTCTGTTCTACCCTGCATTTATGGGTGCGAACACTGGTAACGCTGGAGTATACACTGACTCTGCTAACCTTACCTACAACCCATTCTCTAACACTCTATCTGTAAGTAACTTCCTATCTACCACGAACTTTGAAGTTCAAGGTAATATGAACATTACTGGAACCATTACTTATGGTAATTCACAGGTTGGTGACATCAGTAACCATAATACTGACGCATTGACTGAAGGTTCTACTAATCTTTACTTCACTGATGAACGTGTAGATGACAGGGTTAATAACTTGTTTACCGCTGGTACAGGTATTACTAAGGTCTATGATGACGCTGCTAACACCTATACACTAACAGTTACACAAGCAGATATTAATACTGATAACGTAACTGAAGGTAGCACTAACCTGTTCACCACTGCTGCTCGATCAAGGACACACTTTACCTACGGAACGGGTATTGCGTTGTCTGGTGGTGGACAACTATCTGTCACACAGGCAGACATAGACACAGACAATGTAACTGAAGGTTCTACTAACCTCTTTACAACTGCTGCTAGAACTAGAACTCACTTCACATATGGTACAGGTATTGAGTTATCTGCTGGTGGTGAACTATCTGTTACTCAAGCAGATGTTAATTCTGACAGCATTACAGAAGGTTCTACTAATCTATTCACAACTGCTGCAAGAACTCGTGGACACGTTTCTGCTAGTGGAGATCTTAATTATAACTCAAGTACTGGTGTATTCAGTATCACCAAGTCCACTAAGGCATCCTTAGATGTAGATCACCTCATCACATTGACTGGTGTATCTGCTGCATCTGATGACCTTGGCACCTTCACAGGATCTACTATCGCTGATAGTGAGACCACTAAGGGTGCACTACAAGATCTTGAGACTGCTGTAGAAACAAAACTTGCATCCTCTGCTGTTAGTGCATATGGTGCAACCCTAGTAGATGACGCAGACGCTTCTACTGCCAGAACCACACTTGGACTTGGTACTGCTGCAACCACTGCATCGACTGATTATGCAACTGCTGCACAGGGTACCACTGCTGATAATGCTCTTGCTGCCTCTGCTGTAAGCACATTTGGTGGCACTTTGATCGATGATGCTGATGCTGCAACCGCAAGGACAACACTTGGACTCGGCACTGCTGCTACTCAGGCATCTGGAGCATTCGCTACTGCTGCTCAAGGTACAACTGCTGACAACGCACTCGCTGCGTCTGCTGTTAGCACCTTCGGTGGCACTCTGATTGATGATGCTGACGCTGCTACTGCTAGAACCACTCTTGGTTTAGGCACTGCTGCTACCACTGCAAGCACTGCATATGCAACTGCTGCACAAGGTACTCAGTCAGGTACTAACAACACTGACATTGACGCAATTTACACTGAATTAAATGCTATTGGTAATGACGCTAGTGTAACAACCGTTGCACACCTTAAGGCTGCACTCGCTGCTCTATCAAGATAATTAAATGGCACAACCAAATTCAAAAGCAACTCTCAAGGAGTACGCCCTACGTAGATTGGGTAAGCCTGTCCTGGAGATTAATGTATCAGACGATCAAGTCGATGATTCTTTAGATTATACTATTGAGAAATTTCAAGAGTATCATTTTGGTGGATCTGAAAAGGTCTTTATGAAACATCAATTTACTGCTGAGGATCTAACAAGATTCCAAGCAGACAGTGAAGAAACTGGTACCGATACATTACAAGCAGGTGATACTGGTACTGTATTTAAAATGCAGAAGAATTATCTACCAATGCCTGATCATATCAGAGCTGTGAATGGTATCTTTACTTTCCAAGATAAGGGTACTGCCAATATGTTTGATATTAGATATCAATTGCGTTTGAATGATCTGTTTGATTTTACATCAACACAGTTTCATCATTACTATATGATTCAGACACACCTTCAAACTATTAACTTCTTACTAGAAGGAATGAAACCTACTAGGTTTAATGCCTCTAACGGAAAACTTTGGATTGACTTTGATACCTTAACTGATGTCAGAGAAGGTGAGTATGTTGTTATGGAATGCGTTAGTGCTATAGATCCTGTTAATTTTACTAAGATCTATAACGTTATGTGGGTCAAAGATTATGCAACTTCTTTAATTAAGAAGCAGTGGGGACAGAATATGTCCAAGTTCCAAAATGTTCAACTACCAGGTGGTGTTACTCTCAACGGTGAAAAGATTTATAGTGATGCAGTAGAGGAAATAGAAAAACTGGAAGAACAGTTGAGACTTACTTATGAAGAACCACCTATGGATATGATCGGCTAATGGCTACTAACTCCTACTTCACAATGGGAACCACGGGGGAACAGAACCTCGTTGGTGAACTTGTAAAAGAACAGATCAAGATGTTTGGTACAGATGTATATTACATCCCACGTGTCATAGTTGATGAGGATCCTACCTTTGGTGAGGACTCATTATCTAAGTTTGATGATGCTTATTTGATAGAAGCATACTTAGAGAATGTTCAAGGATTTGGTGGAGACGGAGATCTATACAGTAAGTTTGGTGTAAGGATATCTGATCAAGTTAATTTTATTATCTCACGAGATAGGTTCACAGAACTAGTTGATGATAATGTTACATTAATACAAGAGGGTAGACCTAATGAAGGAGACTTGGTTTACTTCCCTCTAGCAAGCAAGTTATTTCAAATACAATATGTTGACTATGAAGTACCCTTCTTCCAGTTGGGTAAAATTCATACTTGGGGTCTGAAGTGTGAACTATACGAGTACAGCGACGAGGACTTCGATACAGGTGTCGATGCTATCGACAAAGTGGAGAGGAACTTTGCTACTACTATCACACTCAACTTCACCACAGGTGGTACTGGTACCTTTACTGTAGGTGAGGAGATCGCAGGTGGGACAAGCAATGTCACTGCTGAGGTTAAGTCTTGGGATGCTGCTAGTAGGCAACTCCAAATTTATAATAGATCGGGTATCTTTACTATTCCAGAGACAGTTACTGGACAGACATCTGGTGCTGCTTGGACTACTGCTAGCTATAATACCCTAAATAATACTAACTCTGAGTTTGATCAGAATCAATTCTTTGAGACACAAGCTGATGGTATTCTTGACTTCAGTCAAGGTAATCCATTCGGTGAATTCGGACAGAGCAACTAATGTTAGGAACATACTCATACAACGAAATCTTCAGAAAGACTGTTATATCCTTCGGTACTATCTTCAATAACATTGAACTGAAACGTACTGCTGGATCTAAGACAGAAATAATGAAGGTACCTCTTGCTTATGGTCCAAAGGATAAATTCCTAGCACGTTTAGCACAAGCAGGTACTACTGATCAGAAACAAGTTCAGATTACTTTACCACGTATATCATTTGAGATCAGTGGATTTTCATATGATAATGCAAGGAAAGTATCCCCTACTCAGATAATTAGACACGTAGGTACTGATGACAAAACAAGAAAGACATTTATGCCTGTGCCTTATAATGTTGACTTTGAGTTAGCGATCTTATCTAAGAATCAAGATGACGGTTTACAGATTCTAGAACAGATACTACCAGTGTTTCAACCAATGTTTAACATCACAGTTAATTTGGTAGATGCTATTGGTGAGAAAAAAGATTTTCCTATCACATTAAACTCAGTTAATTATGAGGATGATTATGAAGGTGATTACACAACACGTAGAACATTAATCTATACGTTGTCATTTACCGCTAAGACTTATCTATATGGTCCTGTCACTGACACGACTGATAAGCTTATCAAGAAAGCAATCGTTGATACTCACCTTAAGGTTGATACAACTGCTGCTCGTGAAGTTAGATACACAGTCACACCAGATCCTATTACTGCTGAGGCTGATGATAACTTCGGATTCAATGAAATTTACAGTGAGTTTACTGATGCAAAAGCCAGAGATCCAGTCACAGGAACCGATGTCGATGTATAACGGCATTGAGGATGCCCTCGATGTTGAAACATCCATTGTACCTAAAGAGAAAACAGAAGTCGTTAAACCTGCTATGGTTGAGCAGATTACTAAGGACTATGAGTATACTCGTGGAAATTTATATTCACTTATTGAGAAGGGACAAGAGGCTGTTGATGGTATATTAGAACTTGCTCAGGAATCAGATAGTCCTAGAGCATATGAAGTTGCTGGTAATATGATTAAGAATATAGCAGACACCACAGATAAGTTAATGGATCTGCAAAAGAAATTGCAAGAAGTTGAAGAAGGTCCAGCAAACCCTCAGAAGAACGTTACAAACAATACTATGTTCGTTGGTTCTACTGCTGATCTTGCGAAATTCCTGAAGTCGCAACAGGATAAATAGTCTAGTAAAAGGATTCGAATCACAATGTCCGTCTTAAATGTATTAGATACTCAGACAGTGAGTGGTTCAGGCTCTGCATATATTGTGGTCAAGTCTGGTGTTGTGCGTGCCTACGCTGCTTCAGCATCCACAATTCAAATAAATGCTGGACCTGCCATAACACTTGCTGCTGGAGAAGCAGTTCTTCTCTCCGTTGGTAAATCAAAGAACGTATCAATTACTGGTGCATCCGATGCTGCTGCCTGTGTATACACAGTTGGTGGTGGAGGTGCTGGTCAAACTCACACGTTCGCTGTTGGAGATTATATTCAAACAATAGATGGTGGTGACACCGATGGATTTGTTGCAGCGTTTGAAACTGCTGCTTCTGCTGGAAAGAAAGTCACTGCTATTTCCGATAAAACAGTAACAACTGATTACGATTCATCTGCTGCTTCTGCTGCATATGCAATTGCTGAGGCAGATGTTATTGCTAACACTGTCCCACAACTTCAAAGAGCTGTCAAATTAACTGCTGGTGGCAATGATGTTGTAGTAGAACAAGTACAAATTGTAGGTGGCTAATGGACACACCACAGGATCCTGCGTTAAGAAAGAAGAAGCAGATGCTCGATAAGAAGCAGTTGATGCTTAATCTTCGCAAGCTTCAGCTACAGCGTAAGGCTGTATCTGCTGGAGCTGATACTGATATGCGTACAGAACAGATCAAATCCTTCAAGGAATTTCTTGCTGAGGGTGGTCTGGCTCGTGCTATCAGTAAATCAAAGACAAAAGTTACTGGACATATCAGTGCTGACAGGGGTTCTAGCGAAAATAAAAATAAAGAAAAGCGTAAGGGTCTTGAGAAAGATCTGAAGAAGAAGGGTATTGGTTACAAGAAGGGTGTGGGTCAGTACAAGTATGACGATGGGAAAACTGGCACAGAGGTTTCCTACCACACTTCTAAACCTGATAAGATGTCTAAGCGACGCTTTGGTAAACTAACTCGCAGGCTAGGTCGTAAACACGGTCAGGAGTCTGTTATTACAAAAGATAAAGACAAGAGTGCCAAACTGCACTATACTGATAAAAGCGGAAAGAAATCCGAATCTATCGGTAAGACTAAAGCAGGGAAGCATCCAGGTGGGTATGGTGAAACATCATCCACTAAAGTCCGTTCTAAATCCCTACCAAAAAAAGTTAAGGACAGGAAATTTCACTATGATTGATGACTCCAACTGGAGAGAAGAGTACAAAGGGTACACTTCCAGCAAATATGAGTTAGAGCTTCTTGAGAATGGTCCCAAGAGTCTGGCTCAGAGTTGGATGATGGGTGCCCTACATAATAAGTGGAAGAAGATGAAGGGCTATAAAGACCCTGAACCTCCTGACTGTCAATCATCCTTTAAGGAGTGGAACAATGGAATTAAAGTGTAAGTACTGTGGTTTGACTCCACCAAGAGGTAAGCATAATGCTGAAAGGTGGATGGCAAAACACGAAGCTAATTGTCCTCGTAAACCAGGACACAACAAGACTAATGGTCCTATAGGTACAGAATAATGTGGAATTTTAGTGCCTTTACTAAGATAAAGGAATGGGATAAGAAGATGGCAAAGAAGATACAGGATAAATTTAAACTAACAGACTATCAAATGTTATGTCTTGCTTTTGGTAAAGGTTTCATCATAGGAGCGATTTTACTTTAGACTCTTGATCTAAATACTATATTATGACTGAAGACCAAATCCGAAAGGTCACCTACACTAAAGATGAGGTGAATATGCTAATCCAAGCTGCCGTTGCTGAGGCAAAGGAGATGGATACCATTTTAATGGCAAAGCATAATAGAACAGCTACCATCATCAGTATGATTCTGGGTCTTATTTGCCTAGCATTATTTGTTGATGGTTTATTACGTATCCTTGGCATCATCCCACCCTTTATGGATTTGGATGTTAACGTCATTGATGATATAATAGAAAGAGTTGAGGACGATGTGATGCCACTAGTCCAACAAGCCAAAGGTTACATACCACGAATTTAATTATGGAACATCAATCACCACCACCTGCTTGGGATAAGACCAGACACCAAGTAAAGAGTAAATTTTATTACATCTTCTGGGGTGCTGCTACTGTATCAGTATTCATTGGTCAGATGTATGTTGGAACAGGATATCGTCAGATGTCTGAGTCCTTCAATAGAATTATGGATGCTATCGTTGTTGAGATCGAGAACACTCCTCGGTTCTATTAATGATAGATACCTCACCTAGTTCATTAAGAATGTTTGCCGTTCTAATCCTAGGTGTGATCTGGTTTTATATCCTATGTCATCCAGTCGAAGATGATTAAGAGAATCTTTAATGATTAAATATTTAATAGCGAGCTCACTATGTCAGACTTTGACATCAAATCTTTATCCGATCTCGTTGAAGAAAACTTTAAATTCCAAGATATGATTATTGTTTACCAAGAACATATTGAAGTTTTAGAAAAGGAGAATGAAAAACTCAAGGAGCAGATTATAGTGCTGCAATCTCTCATAGACAAAGAACTTCTAGAAGACATTAAAAAAGACCCTTAACGGGTCTTTTTTTTGTGTGTACTTGGTCTGATCTATACAAGGACTTCCTTGCAGATTCTTTTACAGCTTGATTGCTCATCCTCACATTCGATCAGACAGTCAAAGTAGTCGTCTATGTTATCCTCATAAGAGGATCCTTCGTGGTGATTCCATTCTGCCATCTGATTAAAACTGAGAACTGTGTTTGACATTGGACCTCCTAACTGGACAACATAATAAAGCGGTTTGGGTTCATCTTGTTCTCCCTCGCTGCTTCTATTTATAAGAGTTTGGTCCGTATTCGCTGATACATTTACGAATATTTATGCCTAGGCATATATACTTATAGAAGTCGTTATCCCACCATAATGGTTTGGATCATCAGAGCAGGTGTTTGGTCTGTTATCTTCTACGGACTTACTAGTCTATATTCAACCGCTTGGTAATATATACAGTAGGATTGACCTTACTTATGAAATACCTCTTTGCTCTACTGGCTACATTCTTTTTAGTCTTACCTGTACAAGCTGCTAACATCACAATGGGTTCAGGTGGGAATTTAGTATTCGAACCGAACGAGATAACAATATCTGCTGGAGAAACAGTTACATTTACAAATGGAGATTTACCACCTCATAATATGCAGGTAGCAGATCATCCAGAATTATCACACGGAGATCTAGCATTTACTGCTGGTGAAAGTTTTGATGTTACCTTTGCTGATGCAGGTGACTATAACATTCAATGCGATCCTCACGCTGGTGCTGGAATGAAGGGGGTGATTCACGTTGAGTGATGTTGTCTGGTCAATAAACATAATGTGTGCCCTGCTCATTGTTGCAGTTGGGGTGGTTCTCGTATACATATTTCAGTACGATAACTGGTATCCGAATTATGGGGAAGATGACACCTCCGAGCAGGAAGAGCTGCTACAACTTCCGAGTGATCTCAATTGACAAGGTAGTAGATGGCGACACTATTGATGTTACTATTGATCTCGGCTTCGATTTACACAAGAAAGAAAGAGTTAGAATTGCAGGAATTGATACGCCAGAGAAGAGGACAAGAGACCTCGAAGAGAAGGCGTTAGGTATTGATGCTACTAATTGGATGAAGTATACCCTAGAGGATACTATTGCAGGAGAGAATGAACTTATAATCCGTACAGAACTTAAAGGTGGTATGGGTAAGTATGGTAGACTCCTGGGCTGGTTGTATGTTGGTGATCAAGAGACATCACTTAACGAGCAGATGATTGATGAAGGATATGCTTGGGAATATGATGGTGGTACCAAGAATAAGAATTTTGAAGAACTAAGAGAGATACGTAGAGAACAGGGTACACTGGTAGAAGATAATCCAGATGGTACTCACGATATAGATAACGATGATGTAACACCACCTGAAACAGGTGCTGCATCAGGAATGGCTGGTCCTTGGTAAATGGCTGAAAACCAGATATATCTTGGTAACCCGAATCTAAAGAAAGCAAACGTTGCCACAAACTTTACACCTAAACAGGTGAAGGAGTTTATCAAGTGCAGCAAAGATCCAATCTACTTTATTAAGAAGTATATTAAGATTGTGTCTTTGGATGAGGGTGTTATCCCATTTGACCTCTATGATTTTCAAGAGGATATGGTGAATCGTTTCCATAGTAAACGATTCAATATTGCTAAGCTTCCAAGACAGTCTGGTAAGTCCACTGTTGTTACATCATATTTACTTTGGTATGTCATCTTCAACGGAAACGTCAACGTCGCAATCCTCGCAAACAAAGCAGCCACTGCAAGAGAAATGTTGGGACGCTTACAACTTTCTTATGAGAATCTTCCTAAATGGATGCAGCAAGGTATTATTGGCTGGAACAAAGGGTCAGTGGAATTGGAGAACGGAAGCCGTCTCTTGGCTGCAAGTACTAGTGCTAGTGCTGTTAGGGGTATGTCCTTTAACGTTATATTTTTGGACGAATTCGCGTTTGTTCCGAACAATATTGCTGAACAGTTTTTTAGTTCTGTCTATCCTACTATATCTTCTGGTAAGTCAACTAAAGTTATTATCATATCTACCCCACACGGGATGAATATGTTCTACAAGCTCTGGCACGATGCAGAGCGTGGAACTAATGAATACACACATACTGAGGTACATTGGTCTCAGGTTCCAGGCAGAGATGCTGAATGGAAAGAACAAACCATACGTAATACATCAGAGCAGCAGTTCAGGGTTGAGTTCGAATGCGAGTTCTTAGGATCTGTTGACACATTGATCTCAGCAAGTAAACTGAGAATGATGGCTTATGATGATCCACTTAATGCTAACAAAGGACTTGACGTTTATGAAGACCCTATCCCTGAACACAACTATACGATCACTGTTGATGTTGCGAGAGGCATCGACGGAGATTATAGTGCTTTCACTGTATTTGATACTACTACAATTCCTTATAAATTAGTTGCCAAATATAGAAACAATACAATTAAACCCCTTATCTTCCCAGACATCATTGTTGAAGTTGCTAAGGGATATAATGAAGCGTACATACTAATTGAAGTTAATGATGTTGGTGCACAGGTAGCAGACATCGTTCAGTACGATTTAGAATATGAAAATTTACTAATGGCTGCTATGAGAGGAAGAGCAGGTCAGGTAGTAGGTCAAGGATTCTCAGGTGGTAAGGTTCAACTTGGTGTCAAGATGAGTACCACAGTTAAGAAGGTTGGTTGTTCTAACCTCAAAGGATTGATAGAAGATGATAAGATAATAATTAATGATTATGATACCATCGCTGAACTAACCACGTTTATTCAGAAGGGTCAGTCTTGGCAAGCAGAAGAAGGGTGTCACGATGACCTAGCAATGTGTCTGGTTATGTTTGCGTGGTTGTCTGTACAGGATTATTTTAAAGAACTTCACGACAATGATGTTCGTAAGAGAATGTATGAAGAGCAACGTGAAGCAATCGATGCTGATATGGCTCCATTCGGTTTCATTGTAGATGGACAGGAAGATGAATCATTCGTAGATGAAGTAGGGGATAGGTGGCACGCAGACGAGTATGGAGACCGTACCTTTATGTGGGAGTACCGCTGAAAAGTGCATTGTCATAAATAATTTGAGACTAATTGATAGAATTTTCAGGAGATTAAACAATGGCATCCACCCAACTTTCACCAGGGGTTGTTGTACTTGAAAAGGATCTCACTACAGTAGCTAACGCTACTCTTGATAATGTTGCGGTGGTAGTAGGTTCCTTTGAAAAGGGTCCAGTAAATAAGATAGTTGACATTACTTCTGAGAAGGAGTTACTATCTGTATTTGGTAGACCAAACGATTACAACTACGAGTACTGGTATAACGCAGCTCAGTTCCTATTATATGGCGGTACGCTTAAGGTTATCCGAGCCAATTCAACATCGTTGAAAAACGGTATTGATACTGCTCAGACAACTTCTACAACTTTCAGTGCTAGTGATACTACATTGACTGTTGCTAGTGCAGCTGATATAGCGGTTAACGATTACCTCTTAATAGACGCTGAAATCGTTAAGGTTACAGTGATCTCTTCACTAGACCTAACAGTTCAACGTGGACAGCTATCAACCTCCGCAGTTAGTCACGCTGCTTCTTCATCAATCACATTGATTGAAGACGCTGGTACTTCTACTACGATGAACCAAGGTGGAACCCTTGCTTCTGGTGGAACTACTTTGACAGTTACTTCTGCTGCTGCTTTAGGTATCTCGACTAACGATTACCTTAAGATCGCTGATGAAATTCTACGTGTTAGTGGAATCTCTGGAAATGACTTAACTGTTTCTCGTGGCGAACTAAACACAACAGCTGCTGCTCAGACCGATGGTCAGACAGTTACTAAGTTGACAGTTACTGCTGCTAAGACAACCATCAACGAAGAGACTTCTACTGGTGTTACTGTACCAATTATACGTAACATTGAAGAGTATGAAGCCAACGTTGAGTCTGGTTCTAACGCTTGGAAGTTCGGTGCTAGACACCCAGGTACTTACGGTAACTCACTTCGCATCGTTGTAACAGACGCTGGTCCTGATCAGATTCTATCACTTGCACAACCCACAACTGCTGAGTGGGAATTCGAAACCACTAATGATGTATCTTACAGTGCTGCAAACGCAACTGCTAAGATCTATAAGTATACAATTGTTGTAACACTCGATGCTGCTTCAATCGCTGGAGATTTTAATCAAGGCGAATTCTGGAGAGCAGAGACTGATGCAGCATCTCCTGTTGCTATTCCTGTTCAAGGTGTAGTAACTGCATATGATCCTATCACTCGTAAGATTGAACTTGATATTAATTACTCACTATCTTCTGATGTATTAGAAGTCGGTGATGTAATTGCACTCTGGACTGCTGCTTCTGGTGGAGCTAAGACTGGAGACAAAGCAAAGGTTGAGGTTATCAACCGTCAATTGCAAATCATCAAGGATGGAAATGCAAACAGATTTGAACCTAACTACACCGTAGAAGATGATAACGGTGGTGGTTCACCAAACATTAACGTAGCATCTGTACGTTCTGAGTACGATGAGCGTTATTTCGGTGGTTCTCAAAAGTGGGCAAGTGTTGCTCCACGTCCTACCACATCACCTTGGGTACAAGACCGTGGTGGTAAGAACGACCAAATCCACATCATCATTCTTGATGGTGACGGAAAACTAACAGGTACTCCTGGATCAGTTCTTGAGAAGTTCCTCTATCTCTCTAAAGCATCAGATGCTAAGGGTGTACAAGGAGAAACAATCTACTACCGTGATGTTATCAAGAACAATTCACAGTACATCTACTGGGGTTCACACGAGACCTCCAGCGTATACGATGTAAACGGTGCTGCTAATGGAGACTGGGGACAGTCTGGAATCGGAACTTCTTTCGACCTTATCAGGCAGACACTTCCGATCAAGACGAACGAAACTCCTCTTGGACGTGAAATCATCGGTACAACAAAGGGTGCAACTACTAAGTACGCCATACAAGGTGGTACAGATGGTTACTCCTTAGCACGTGGAGAGATCCTTGGTGCATTCGACCTTGTTGCTGACAAGGAGACTATTGATGTTGACTACATCCTAATGGGTCCATCAATGGCTGATACCAGCGACACTGTTGCAAAAGCACAGAAGATCATCGACATCGCTGCAACTCGTAAAGATTGTATGGCATTCGTTTCACCATCACGTCTTGATGTGATCGGACAGAGCGATACCAACGTCATAGTAAACCGTACTATTGATTTCTACGATCAGTTATCCAGCACTTCTTATGCTGTGTTTGATAACAACTACAAGTACATCTATGATAAGTATAACGACAAGTATCGTTATATCGCTTGTAACGCTGACCTTGCAGGTCTAACACTAAGCACAACTCTTAACTCAGAGGCTTGGTTCTCACCTGCTGGATTTAACAGAGGTCAGTTACGCAACGCAATTAAATTAGCATACTCTCCTCTCAAGGATCACAGAGACCGTCTCTATGCTGCAAGGATTAACCCAGTAGTATCCTTCCCTGGCGAAGGCATCGTACTATTCGGTGACAAGACTGCACTTTCTTACCAATCTGCATTCGATCGTATTAACGTTCGTCGCTTATTCTTGGTACTTGAGGATGCTATCTCAGAAGCAGCAAAGACACAACTATTCGAATTGAATGACGAGTTCACTCGTGCTTCATTCAAGAATATTGTGGAACCATTCTTACGTAGTGTACAGTCACGTCGTGGTGTGGTTGACTTCTTGGTTGTTTGCGATAGCAGCAACAACCCACCTGAAGCAATTGATCGTGGTGAATTTTTCGCGGAGATATTCGTGAAGCCCACGAGGTCGATCAATTACATCACTCTTACATTCACTGCAACTAGAACAGGTTCTAGTTTCGCTGAAGTAACTAACTGATTCAAGAGAACAAACTAAGGAGAACAAAAAATGTCAGAACAACAACCAGGACAGGTAGAACAATCGGCGGTAAGAGCCCCGATTTTCTCCTTCCGTGACCAAGTAAGGGACTTTGCTCGTCCCAATCTGTTCCAGTGCGAAATCTATGCACCTCCTGTATTACAAGACGGAGTATCACCTCAATCAGGTGGTGTCTCTGGATCTAGTGCAGAAGGAACAGAGAACGCTGCTGGTGGATCTCAACTGAATGCTTCCGAAGCATCTGCTTTCGGTACCTTCCTTGTGAAGGCAGCAAACATTCCAGCATCTACTGTTGGAGTTGTTGAGGTTCCTTATCGTGGACGTATGCTCAAGATCGCTGGAGATCGTAGCTTCGAACCTTGGACTGTAACCGTACTTAACGACCAGTCATTTAAGTTCAGAGCATTCTTCGAGTCTTGGTCAACAAACATCCAGGCACTACAACAGAACTTCCAGAACTCTAACACCATCGCTGATTATCAAGCAATGGCAAAGGTTAGACAGATGGATAGGAAGGGTAAAATCATTCGTACCTATAGGTTCGAAGGTATTTGGCCATCTAATATCAGTGCTATTGATCTCGACTGGGGTAACAATGATACACCAGAAGAGTATACTGTAGAGTTCCAAGTTCAGTACTGGACTTACGATACAGACATCAACACTGGAAACAGCGGATCGTAAACCCGCTAAATAGTAGGTCAGACAACAAAAGATAGATGTCACAACTTTTTGGTTATTCTCTTGAACGAGCCAAGAAGGGTCAGGGAACTGGCCCTTCTTTCGTGCGTAAAGAGTCAGATGATGCGGCTACTCCAGTCGCAGGTGGTGGTTACTTTGGAACTGCTATCGACCTTGATGGAACATTTAAAGATGAGAATGATCTCATCCGTCGTTATCGCTCTATGTCAATTCATCCTGAATGTGACAGAGCAATCGATGATGTAGTCAATGAAGCAATCGCTGGAGATATCGATGATACTCCTGTGGACGTAGAACTATCTAACCTCAAAGTTAGTAGTGCAATTAAGAAGAAGATTCGGGAAGAGTTTAAAAACATCCTGCGTCTTATGGATTTTGATAAGACAGCATATGATATTTTCAGACGTTGGTATATTGATGGAAAATTATATTACCATAAGGTTATTGATATTAAGAACCCTCGTGGTGGTATAACAGAATTAAGGTATGTGGATCCTCGTAAGATTCGCAAAGTCGTGGAGATGGAGAACACAAAGGATAGACAGATCCTTGATCCACGCACAATGGAAGCTCAGTTAGCACCTAAGACTGCTGAGTATTACGTGTACAATCCCAAGGGGATGCGTGCAGGTATGGAGACTTCTGGTATGAAGATTGCACCTGATGCAATCGCTTTCTGCCATAGTGGCCTGAAAGATATGAACAAGAATGTGATTATGTCACATTTGCACAAAGCAATTAAAGCACTTAACCAGCTGAGGATGATTGAAGACTCGCTGGTTATCTATCGTTTGAGCCGTGCACCAGAACGTCGTATATTCTATATCGATGTTGGTAATCTTCCTAAGCAAAAAGCAGAGCAATACCTCAGAGAGGTTATGTCTCGCTATAGGAATAAGTTAGTATACAATGCTGACACTGGTGAGATCAGAGATGATCGTAAGTTTATGAGTATGCTTGAGGACTTCTGGCTACCACGTAGAGAAGGTGGCAGAGGTACTGAGATCACAACTCTACCAGGTGGACAGAATCTAGGTGAACTAGAAGACGTAAAGTATTTCCAGAAGAAACTTTATCGTGCTCTTAATGTTCCTGAGTCTCGTCTGGAATCAGATTCAACATTTAATTTAGGTCGTGCTGCTGAGATTACTCGCGACGAAATTAAATTCCAAAAGTTTGTCACTAGGTTAAGGAAGAAGTTCAGTTCATTATTCCACGACCTACTTAAGACACAATTAGTTCTGAAAGGTATCTGCTCAATCGAAGATTGGGAAGATATGTCAGAGCATATACAGTATGACTTCATTGCTGACAACTACTTCGCTGAACTGAAGGAGAAGGAGATGCTTACCGAGCGTCTAAACTTAGTCACTGCAATGGATCCTTATGCTGGCCGTTACTTCTCACTCGAATACATCCGTCGTCAAATACTAAGACATACTGATGCTGAGATGGAGGAGATTGATGAGCAAATGGAACAAGAGATTGCGGATGGGAAGCTCCCAGATCCTGCAACGATTGATCCTGCTACAGGTATGCCACTAGAAGATCCTGCTATGGCCGAAGGCGAAATGTCTGAGGAAGAGCAGCCTATGGGTATAGAACAAGTCGAACCTGCTGACTATAAACGCGGGGAATTCTAAATAATAAGATGAGGACTTGATTATGCCTAGCATTCCAGCAACTGAAATTATTAACAAACTATTTTCTGATAAAAAAGATCTTAGTAGTGAAGTTAATGATGCAATGATGGCCCTGACCCAAGATGCACTAGATGCAAAACGTCAGGATATTGCTAAGGGATGGTTGGAAGACCAACCCGAAGATGAAGTAACTACTGAACCAGAGGAGACAACCAATGAGACTGATAACGGAACAGATTGATGACATACAAGTTTTAGAAGAAGAAACTAAAACTGGTAAGAAGAATCTGTATATCGAAGGAACGTTTCTCCAAGGCGAAATTAAAAATCGCAATGGAAGGATGTACCCTATGGAAACTCTAGCTAGAGAAGTCAATAAATATAATGAGTCGTTCATCAAGTCAGGCAGAGCATTAGGAGAATTGGGTCACCCCGAAGGTCCTACTGTCAACCTTGATAGAGTATCTCACCTTATTACTTCATTAGTACAAGAAGGTAGCAACTTCAAAGGAAGAGCACGTATACTAGATACCCCAATGGGTAATATAGCTCGTAGTCTTTTAGGTGAAGGAGTCAAGTTAGGGGTATCTTCTCGCGGAATAGGATCCCTTAAAGTTAACAAGGAAGGTGTAAATGTTGTCGCTGATGACTTTATGCTTGCCACTGCTGCTGATATAGTAGCAGATCCCAGTGCCCCAGACGCTTTTGTATCTGGAATAATGGAAGGAAGAGAATGGATTTGGGAAGGAAAGATCCTAAAAGAACGTGAACTCCGCGCAATTGAGCAGCAATTTGACAATGCTGCCAACTCAAAAGTAATCGAAGAGATGAAAGTTTCCGCATTCGCAAAACTTATGAACTCTCTATAGATTATAAATATTTTTTAGATTAATTCCAGTAAGAATTTATTAAGGAGACAAACTAATGTCGGATGAAACAGTAAAGGCATCTGAAGAACAAACCCAAGAGGTCACCGAAGCTAAGTTCGACGGTGCCGTTGCTGATGGTTCTTCACTCGGATCAGTCGAAGTTCTAGGTGGAC
>Ga0209404_10001155_pt1 | contig 18483 bp, 33 predicted proteins | sample TroAtlMetagenome_2_FD_187447 | JGI IMG/M metagenome (GOLD analysis project Ga0209404, IMG submission 187447) | Marine eukaryotic phytoplankton communities from Atlantic Ocean - Tropical Atlantic ANT8 Metagenome (SPAdes) (version 2) | ecosystem: Environmental > Aquatic > Marine > Oceanic...
TCCTCAACAGAAAATAGATCCGACATTTATAGCTTCAGTTTTTACAGGAGTTTTGGCAAGCTTCGGAATTCAGACAGCTTCTAAGAAGGGTGACGGTACTATGAAGATGGACAAGAATGGTAACGCTGTTAACGGTGGTGGTCCACCTGTTACTGCAAAAGATATTGAAGCGATCATAGCGAAAGCTGGACCGACTCAAACAATTCGTATTGAGCAAGCACCTCTTAAAATTGTTGGTGTATCCGATACTGATAACAAAGAACCATACAAAATGTAAAGGAGAAAAATTATGAAATTCAATTGCCCAAAGGTTAGCTTTAATAGCATCGCAAACATCCTAGCATCAGTTTCTGCTGTAGGACTTGCAGGTATCATTGGTACTGCATCATATGTTTATGTAAACAGGGATGCAATCATTGATGATATCAAAAAAGAAGCCATCGAGTCTATTACTGGTGGTGCTCTAGGTGGATTTTCTGGTGGTGCTCTCACAGGGGATGTTCTAGACACTAATCCTCTAGCAGGTGAGAACGCAGCTGCAGGTGGTACTTCAATGGGTCTTCCTATTCCTGGATCACCTTTCTGATGGACTTGCAGAAGATCGCAACAACTGGGACGGCAGTGACCGTCCTAGGGACTGGTGCGTTTGTTGGTGGCAACCATGTTGTTGACCAACAGACTGGTGGTCCACAGCGAAGACAGTCTGAACAGATAGAACAGATAAGACAGGTGGTAGCAGAAGAGTTGTACCTTCAACTCAAGGATGCATTCCCACCTAAGACTGGCGGTGTGTCTGGTAATAAAGACAGACCACCATTAAATTATCGTCAGCAAGTTTTACCTCCTAAATAACTTAGTTTGACTAAAAATCATGACAAGTTTGATTGACCCCAAAAAGTACAGCGATGCGGTTGGCCTTTTGAGGTCATTTTTTTTATCTAAAAACTTTCTAGAAGTTCACACTCAGAATCGTCTGAGTATACTTGCTGCTTGTGAAGATCCAGAAACAGTAGCAACATATAATTACGGTGATAATATTTGGCCACTACCACAAACAGGTCAGATGTGGTTAGAATATGAATTACTTTCCAATCCTTCTGCGGAAGGATTTTTTTGTGTCTCAACCTCATACAGGGCAGAACCCAACCCAGTACCAGGTAGACACGAGACCATCTTCCCTATGTTTGAGTTTGAGATGAAGGGTGGTGTAGAAGAACTACAAGAGATGGAGATTGAATTGTGTCAATGGTTAGGTGTACCCCTAGACACAGTTAACATTAAAAAATATGAGGAGTGGGCTGGTGGGTTCAATGCTATAGAACTTGACCACGATCACGAGAAACAAATTGGTAGAGGTATGATTACTAACTTTCCTGAATGGACATCACCTTTCTGGAACATGTCTAGGAATGATGATGGCACCAGTCGTAAGATCGATGTTATCTTAGGTGGTCAAGAGACCATAGGTAGTGCTGAACGTAGTACTAACAAGGATCAGATGAGGAATACTTTCTATACTATATCAGAGGGTAAGTATGCTCAGCTTATTATTGATTTGTTCGGTAGAAGCAGAGTGGAGAAAGAACTAGAAGACTTTCTCTCATTTGATTTCTTTCCTAGAAGTGGGGGTGGAATCGGTATCACTCGTCTAATTACAGCCCTTTCATAGGGCTACATTGTGAGGTGACGAAACTGGTAAACGTGGCAGGTTGTTTCCCTGCTGTCTCTGGCGGGACTTGGTGGTTCGACTCCACCCCTCACAGTTAAATAAATATATATGTGAATTGATTGTGATTAATGCCTCCTAACATTCCAGACATTTCAATAAACAATCAAGGTATCCCTGACATTACAATCAATGGTACAGGGATTCCTTTGATACCTATGCAAAATAATGAAATTCCTGCTATAGGTATCACTGATACTCAGATTGCAGACATTAGGGATCTTGGTGTAACTGAGACACGTGATTGGTTAATCAATCCACCATCAGCAATACCAATAGAGGTTCCAGTAACAGTTAATGCTGGTACACCTGTTGTTTATATGCCTGGTTGTGTTACAGTACACAAAGAGAATGCTAAGAGGGATCCATCCACCAATAAGAATCTAGTAAACGATGACCCTAAAGGACAGACCACGTTGTGTGATGCTGGTATGCCCTCATACTATCCAGCTGACTATGATTACAGAGAACTAAGTTGGCAGACAGTATACCAAGAACAAGATGAGGTTGATGAAGGTGTAGGTACAGATGGTGACACAGAACAATTAGATACACCAGCAGCACCCACACCACCTTCTACGCCAGGTGAAACTGCTGAAGAGGTAGAATGTCCTCCTCTTAATGCTAGACGGATTGGAGACCTGAATCAGGCAGGTACAGAGAAGGTCAAAGAATATAAACTAACAGTTGATGGTCTAAGATGTGAGACCATATGGGAACCTGTTCCAACAATAGAGCAATTTCTACCAACGGTGGGTACGATAACAACAACTGCAACTATTGCTACTGTGGCGACAGCTTCCGCCCTATTTGCCAAACCCCTAGCTGATCTACTCCTGAAGGTTGTGAAGCCGATAGTGAAGAAGGTGATAACGAAGGTGAAAGGGATGCTTGGTCAGACCCCTCACCGTCCGAACCGTTCTGAGATTCGAGCGAATCAGTATCGAGAGAAGAAGGGGATGCTCCCGATAAATTTTGGGAAGAAGAAGAAACCTCTGAAGACTCCTGAGAAGGATCCCTAAATGTTGGTTGGGGGAAGTCATGTCTGTGTGGTTTGATAGTACCACCTGGATTTGTTACAATAACGTCAGCACATATGGATGCATAAGGTGACTTAGGATGGAACATGATACCAGCCTTGAGGAGTTCACCACAATTTTTGAGACGAGCAATCTCGAAGTCTAATCTTTTATTAGCAGTCAACTGTTGAACAGATGCTATCTGTGCTTCTGCTGCTTCCTTACACCTACGTTGCATACCTCTGTTCAATGGTATTGAGAGCGTAGCAGAGAGTCCTAAGTTGAAACTCTGGTTCGCCTTCATATCAGTACGTACAGGTTTGTACCATGATGGAGTCATCTCTCCACCTTCATCAACTACATCTGGCACACCATTAGCACTGTCTACATCTTGAACGATGGTGATATCTGATCCATCAGGGAACCATCTTACTGTGTCACCATTATCATCAACGTATGTCCTGTCATCATACCAATCTTCCCAAGGGTAGTTCTTAACAGTCATGTATGTAGGAACCATCTTACCACTGGTATCAGTAGTGTTATACTGTGGTTGATTATAAAAATCTTCCCAAGGATCCTTCCTTGAGTCAGCGAATTGAATATATGGTGTCATATTTAGAGTCGTACCCTGACACGACACCCCACCACCGTAGGTGTTAGTTACATATGGACCTTGTAATACTTGTATTGCCTGGTTCGTGACTGAGCCCGAACTATTAGCGATAGGATTGGCAGTTGCAGAGACACCTCCTACTCCTTCTGCGTTAACTCGCATAGGAAGCATAAAACTATTAAGACCTAGAAGTGCTGCGGCTACTGCGTAAAGACGCTTGTTGTGTCCGTGACGGATTCTATCTGGGTTACTCTTTGTATTAGAGTCTGGTTGGTCATCCCTGGTCCTTGATACGTCTGACTGAATTGAAAGGCTGCGCCTGGAGTCGTCTGTGTAAACTGAGTTTGACCTGAGAAGTCCAAAGTATCGTGCGAAGATGTTACGCTTCCCGATACCATGTCTCCGTTGGTTCCGATGCTTGGTTCTACTGTTACCGTTGATGTGTTCACATTGGGATTGATTGCTTCTCCATTGTTTGAGATGCCTGTCCCTGTCACTGAATATTCCCATCCTGTTCTATAATCAATTGAATTTATTGTCTCAGTTACCGTGCTTTCAGTTTCGGTATGGCTCGTCATTGAGCCCTGCTGAAAATTTGGGACCACTGGCACTGCGTATGCCGATGATCCCATCAAACTAAGCCATAGTACTACTACAACTTTCTTCATTGTCTACCTCACGGAGAGCTCTGATACAAATTGACCAGTCGCATTTGTGCCAGCTCCACCAGCTGTTAAAGTCATGGCACCAGAAGTCAAAATCGTACCAGCTAAATCGCCGTCATCCCCAGCCGCAGTTGAGTATTGGTTACTGAATGCTGAGATATCTCCCATTGCAGGACCAGTAGTATCAAGGGCATCTCCTTGAGTAGTAGAAACCGTGTAGCTGAAAGCAGAGCCCGCAGTCGTTTGTGTTGCATCTGGCAACGTAAATGTAGCGGTACCATTAGTAGCAACAGCCATACCACCTAGACTAGCAGCAGCAGATCCACCTGAAGGTGTCACTGTTGTTGTGACGTTGTTACCTGTCAAACTCAGTGAGTTTCCCATCCTACTAACGGATGTTTGAGCAGCGTTCACTTCCAGAGCAACACTACTACTCATACGGTGATGAATGTCTGCTTTCACTGGGTTTGCAATAGCACCAAAGCTTGCAAGCATAATAAAGGGAATAATCTTTTTCATAGTTTCCACAATATCCTCTCAGTATTTATACTTCTAGACATTGTTTGTTTTTATACAACAATAAGTTCTACTTATTAGAACAATGACAGTATCTTATAGAGGTTATGATGTCCGTACAATTACCTAGTTGACAGAACTTTATCTTTGCTATATAATTATGTTACGTTTCTTTACAAACACATGACTACCATAACCGAAGACGGCGGCAGACAAAACATGTTTGCTAAGGAGCCTCCTATACAAATCATACAACAGGATAAAACCATGAATGAAAATGCAGAGCTACAGAACGGACGTTGGGCAATGGTCGGCATTCTTGCTGGTCTTGGTGCTTACCTAACAACAGGACAACTTATTCCAGGTGTATTCTAATGAGTAACACAGCAATTTTTATGAGAGCACAAGGTAGGTTCGCCATGATTGCTTTCTGGGCAGTTGTAGGTGCTTATACCTATGTGAAATATTTTTCGTAACTAAATATCTCAAAAGGAACATATCAATGAGCGACTTATCAGCCGCATCAGATACAATTTCACCACTAATAGCAGTCCTCTGGGTGTTCTATCCTATGGCTGCTTTAGTGTTGATAGAATTAATTCTTCGTGCTTTTAGTAATGATGATGACGATGATCAGAATGGTGGTAAAGGCATGAGAGTTACACAACCAATCCCAGTACCTTCAGGAGCATAATGTACCAAACACTTTTCTTATTAACTGTCGCAGCTTATACATACACCAATGTTGGTCAACTCGTTCTTCAATAGTCCCTACTACGCACTGTATGAATTCGCTTTCTTCTGTGGTGTAGGATTTACAGCAGGATCATTAGGTTTAATATGACTTTTTTAATTTCACTGATGTCATTTGCAAACTTTGTATTCTATCCATTGGTGATAGGTACTATAGTTGCAGTGATTATCGAACAGATCATAAGAAGATTAGCAACATCAGATCCATTGTCTTATGACGATGAGAAAATGATCAATCGTGCTATGGGTATAAGGAAGTACCTATACAGACAGGCATGGTTGTTCAATATCATTTGGTTTGTGTGTTACGGTATACTATTGTTTGTGATGAGACCTGGTCCATCAGCAATGCCTGACATGATCTGGCAAGGCTGACATTACTTGACAACTAGGCATTAGTACCTAATATATACAGTGTGGTATCTTATGCTACACCATGAACAAGTGTCAATATTGGCTACAACGTGCCTTTATTTGGTCCATGATATTTCTATCACTGATTAATCTTTACACCTTTGCTTACATAGAATGAAATTTATTATTACTTTACTGGTTGCTTTCTTCATCGCATTACCAGTACACGCTACAGATATAACAATGGGTTCAGGCGGTAACTTAGTCTTCGAACCTAACGAAGTCACCATCAATGCAGGTGACACAATTAAATTTACTAATGGAGATCTACCTCCACATAATATGATTGTGGATGGACATCCAGAATTATCACATGGTGATCTAGCATTCGCTGCTGGAGATAGTTTTGAAGTTACATTCCCAGATGCAGGAGACTTTGAGTTTCAATGCGATCCTCATGCTGGTGCAGGTATGAAGGGTGTTATACACGTCCAATGAATAAGGAAGAGTGTCTCATAATATTAGATCGGTTCGGTTATTCTGGTAAGAATGCTGAGGCATGTGCTGAAGAGTGGTCTAGTAAATTCAACGTCTCTTTTGGACTTGTGAAATATTATGAAACATATTTTAATAAGTAACTGAGTATCATTCTCAATAAGGGGTTGCTTTTTCTCAACAAATGTGCTATATATTAGTAACTTTGTTAGGTTAAAATGGCTACTTATTCGGTTACCGTCATCGATACTGATGGGAACAAAACTACGGTTGAGTGTGCAGACGATGAGCTTATCCTTGATATCGTGGAGGAGGCAGGTGCTGATGCTCCTTACTCTTGCCGTGCTGGTGCGTGTAGTTCATGTGCTGGTAAGATAATTGAAGGCACGGTCGATCAAGAAGATCAGTCTTTCTTAGATGAAGATCAACTAGAGCAGGGATATGTGTTAACATGTGTTGCAAAACCTACAAGTGATGTTATAATTCAACTTGGAGAAGAGGAGAACCTGTACTAATGGGAACACTACACATGAGAGAAACACTAAAAAAAGCACTCCTAGCACATGCTAACGGAGAGATTCAGAAACATAAAGCTAACGTCGAAGTATACTTTGAACATCCAGTTGGTATTGGAGAGCACTCTGATATCACTGGTGCTATTGGTGAAGAGTTAGATGCTATCGCACGTTACCACGATCAAGTTGAAGTACTTAAGAACTATTTTTAAATAATGGCATTATCATTGGAATTGAAGGAGGGGACCAAAGAGTCTCACTCCGCAGCAGAGAATACTAAGTTCGTTGCTGCATTTTTACGTGGAGTTTTGAATCCAGAAGAGTATCGCAAATTGATTGCGAACTTTTATTTTGTTTACTCTGCTATGGAAGAGTCCATATCTTCTACAGAAGATCCAATGGTCAAAGCAATCAGGTCTGAAGATCTAGAACGCAAAGAATCATTGGCAAAGGATCTGAAATATTATTATGGATCCAATTGGGAGGAAACTATTGTACCTACTGAGGCATGCAACACCTATGTCCATAGGATTAAAGAGGTTGCAGAACAAAATCCTTATCTATTAATAGCACATCATTATACTAGGTACATTGGTGACCTATCTGGTGGTCAGATTTTAAAAGAGATCACAGCACGTGTTCTCAATCCACCAATAGGAGAAGGTTTAAATTTCTATGACTTTCCTAGCATACCTAATGCTAAGGAGTTTAAGAATGATTACAGAGCAGCACTTGACACACTAGGTTGTGATGAACAACAGGTCAATGCGTTGATCACAGAGGCAAACTATGCCTTTAGGTTGAACATGTATATGTTTGATGAGATACAGGGTAAAGCATCACAGTCTTTCCTTAAACTGCTAGGGAGTTATGCCAAGCAGATATTAGGAGAACTTATGGTATCGAAAAGATTTCGTAATGATGCTTGACAAGGTATGTTACGGGGTGTTAACATAAATACCTTGAGGTGTAAGGGCAAGACCGAACCGATGAATCGCATTTATGCGTGGCTGGGGCCGAAAGGCATAGTTCTGAACAAAAATAAGTCCCCCCGATGATACAATGGGTCTCCAGTAAGGAGAATATGTATCCCACCTCTTACATACCCCCTAACCGAGGCCACGGGGGATTCTGCCTCTCATCCTACCTTAACTCAACGTTCTATTATTCAAATGACAAGTCTTACTCGTAAAGAGCAAGGATTGCTAAATGGATGGCAACCGTTCTGCGAGTGGGTAACATCAACCGACAACAGAATATATGTTGGTTGGTTTGGAGTCTTAATGGTTCCTTGCCTTCTTGCTGCAACAACATGCTTCATCATAGCTTTCATTGCTGCACCTCCTGTCGATATCGACGGGATTCGTGAGCCAGTTGCTGGTTCACTCATGTACGGTAACAACATCATCTCTGGTGCTGTTGTACCTTCTTCCAATGCTATTGGACTACACTTCTATCCTATCTGGGAAGCTGCTACTCTTGATGAGTGGTTGTATAATGGTGGTCCTTATCAGTTGGTTGTCTTCCACTTCCTCATTGGTATCTGCGGATACATGGGTCGTCAGTGGGAGTTATCATACCGCTTAGGTATGCGTCCTTGGATCTGTGTTGCTTATTCAGCACCAGTATCTGCTGCATTCGCAGTGTTCTTAGTATATCCATTTGGTCAGGGTTCATTCTCTGATGGAATGCCTCTAGGTATTTCTGGTACGTTTAACTTCATGTTCGTATTCCAAGCAGAGCATAACATTCTCATGCACCCCTTCCATATGGCAGGTGTAGCAGGTATGTTTGGTGGAGCACTCTTTGCTGCTATGCATGGTTCACTTGTTACATCTTCACTTATCCGTGAGACTACCGAAAATGAGTCTCAAAACTACGGTTATAAGTTTGGACAAGAAGAAGAGACATACAACATCGTTGCTGCTCATGGATACTTTGGTAGATTAATCTTCCAGTATGCATCATTCAACAACAGTCGTTCACTTCACTTCTTCCTTGCAACCTTCCCAGTTGTTTGTATCTGGCTTACCTCTATGGGTATATGCACGATGGCATTCAACCTGAACGGATTCAACTTCAACCAGTCGATTGTATCGGCAAACGGTAAGGTTGTTCCTACATGGGCAGACGTTCTTAACAGAGCAAACTTAGGTATGGAAGTTATGCATGAGCGTAACGCTCACAACTTCCCACTAGACTTGGCAGCAGTTCCTAATGACGGACTGCCAATTGCACTAGTGGCACCTGCTGTTGGTTGACACGCAACTGACAATCTGATACAATGGGAGGAGTTAAACCCTCCCATTTTTTATGCATGGAAATTTAGAACCAGAGGAAAGAGTCTTTGGAACAAGTATCACAGTGTATTCAACTGAAGGTTGTTTCTATTGTGAACAGATGAAACTTCTCATGAACAGAGCTAAGTTATCTTTCAATGAAATTAAGATTGGTGACAGAGAACGTGATGCTTTTGCAGAAAAGTATCCTGATGCCAAAGGATATCCCTATGTTATAATGGATGGTGAACCTATTGGTGGTCTAGTCGAGACTGCTAAAGTTCTATTAAAAAAAGGACTGATAAGTGGAAAAGAAAAATGACCATCCAGAACTGTCCATAAATAAAGGCATAGAGTTAATGCTTAGGAGGAAAAATAAAGATCCCTTACCTAAGACTGGGTTTGGTTTTAAGAAAGCATTCTCTCTGTTCAGACGCAATTGGTATTTTAATATCGATCTGAGATGGGAGAAGAATACACCACCATCATAACTGGAGAAGTACCATGACAGATACTACGATTCTTTTTTTCTCGGCTACATTATCATTTTTGTTCATGTGTGTCGGTGTCATTGTTGGTTGGACGGCAAAGGATTTTGCACATGATTACATGTGGTCCAGAGATGAGGTAGCATACCACCCAGAGATGTATGATGAGAATGGAAATTTGTTCAATGAACAATTACTATCAGTAAAATTTATTAATGAGGATGAAATAGATGAAACTCTTGATGCATGAGATACTACAGAAAGTATCCAACGCAAAGACAAAGAAAGAAAAGGTTACACTGCTGAAGAAGTACAACACTCAAGCACTGCGATCTTTATTCATCATTAACTTTGATGAAACAGTGATTAGTCTTCTACCACAAGGAGATGTACCCTACGAACCTAATGACGCACCAGAAGGTACAGAACATACCATCTTAGAGAAGGAAGCAAGGTTGCTTCATCATTTCTTTAAGGGTGGATCAAATGTATCTCAGGTCAAGCGTGAGAATATGTTTATTCAAATGCTAGAAGGTCTTAATTCTGGTGAAGCAGAAGTATTGTGTCTTGCTAAGGATAGAAAACTTGGTAAGCGTTGGAAGATTACTAAGGCATGTGTAACTGAAGCATTTCCTGGTATCCAATGGGGTGGAAGGTCATGAAGACTTTATGGCAGTGGGTTCTTAAACTGTTGCCAAAGAAGAAGACTAAGCCTGTTGACATTAAAGATCCATGGGGTGAATGAAAAAAGAAATCTTTGCTATTCCAATCTTCACTGAGAAGATTAACTTGAAGAAAATAAAGACTGGCGTTGGTGAGTTCTCACCCACTTGGGAGAGTGGTGTGCTCACCACTTTTAATAATGGGTTGAAGATTTATGACAGTACATGGACGTACCTGTTGACAGTCATCAGACCTCTGTTAGAATCATTACCAGATCAGGTCAAGTCCATTGAGTTCATGGGTATGTGGAGGAACAAATATGATCCTCGATCCTATCAGGGATACCACATTCATCCCAATGCTCAATGGAGTTTTATCATTTATGAAGATGTAACATCTAAGACTGCATTCATTAACCCTATCATGCCACTGGTACAAAATCATATGGGAGACTGTTCAAAAGTATTCCCTATGGATTACAGACCTAACTTAGAACCAGGATCTTTGATACTTTTTCCATCCTTCTTAGGACATGAAGTATTACCTGGAAATACAGGAACAACTTTGTCTGGTAACTTAGTAGTGGAGTATCAATAGTTAAATTCTATATACATTAGAGGCATTACCCCCGATGAGATTAGGAGTACTATGTTCTGGAAACGGAACCAACTTCGAGAACATCCTTCGTACTTGTAACAAGGATGAAGTTGTGTTGATGATACACAACAAAAAGGATTGTGGTGCTGCTAGGAGAGCAGAGAAATTTGGAATTCCTCATTGTCATATTTCTCACAAGCATGAGGATCAGATCATTCAACTCATGCAAGCATGGAGAGTAGATCTCATTGTGTTAGCAGGTTGGATGAAGGTTATATCACCTGAGTTTGTTAAAGCATTTCCCAAAAGAATAATTAATCTACACCCATCGTTACTTCCAAAATATAAAGGACTCCATGCTGTTGAACAAGCATTGGAAGCAGGTGAAAAAACTACTGGTTGTAGTGTTCACTATGTCACAGAAGAATTAGATGCAGGTGAAGTTATTATTCAATCGGAAGTTCCTATTGAACCTGATGATACAGTTGAAACATTAACACCTAGAATACAACGTAAAGAATATGCTATCCTTCCTGCGGCCATCGAACATGTTAAGCACAAAATACCGACTCCAACTCACTGACATTTGTTGTAGAATAATTTCAACAGATGGTGAGGTTTCTCTTGACGAGAGAATCTGGATGAATAAGTTGATAGAACATAACAATCATGCCAGAGAATTAGCAGGTGCTCTCCTGTGTCCTGATTATATTCCTCACGAGTATGAGTAAAGGAACTTATTATAATATAGAACAAGGTCATATTACTAGAGTAATAGAACCAATACCAAAATTTTCACAGGAGATCACAGATTATTTCTTAGGTCTCCTTCCATTAAACAGTGTACATTCTGTGTACATTAAAGGATCACGTGCGTATAGTGAACCAGCAGATTCTGATGTAGATTTTACTGTAGTATCAGATGAACTACCAGAAGAAACTTATTTACTTGAGCAGTTGATATACAAGAAGTTTAATATAGAACTTGATTGTATCATTAGTCCTAAAGAATCATTCGATGAAGGGTTCTTTACTACATGTGTCTATGGTGATGAGGATCTTAGTGTCACAACTATACCTATCACAGACATACCACCAGTATCACAGTCTAATTTAGATTCATTGATTAACTTACATGAATGGTTAGAGAAGTCTTTAAAGAACAAAGTGTATGATGCTTTGATACAGAAAAATTTTAAACTTTATATCAAACGTTGTTTACGTTATACATTCTTACAGACTAATCAGGATGTATACACAAGAGATCTTTACTGGTGTCAAAAGTTTATCGCTAAAGAATTCCCACAGTTTGCTAAGATAACTAAGCAACTAGTAGACATCTACTTAACTGTGGATCATCCTTTACTGGTAGAGAATCAATCTCTCTTGTCCATACCTTTACAAGACTCTAAGATTTTGATTGAATTCTTATAAGATCCTAAAAATGTAACAGATTATACAGTTGCACTTGACTATATAATATACATGTGTTAGTATTAACACAACGTTCACCCCATTAGGGGCGCAAGTAAGCCGACACGGAACGGAATCGTTCATCCTTTCGGGGACGCAAATGCCGACTGAAGGAACGGGTCTCATCCACCCTACCTGAGGACAAGCCAATGGCACAAGTCACTTACCGTGGAGTCTCCTATGACTCTGAGGAGTACCGCAAAGTGGTACAGAAAGCAGCACAACAGAGAAACTTCGATCTAATGTATCGTGGTGTCAAAGTTGCTAAGAAATTAGTTGCTGCATAGATAAACCAAAATTCACTTTTGGTTTACATGAATCCAGGAAAATTTTTTCCTGGATTTTTTTTGTTTTGAAAGTCGCATATAAATACCTAGTAAAGAATAATTACTACTGAATGGAAGAGAGTCGTAGAAAAGATACAAGGAAAACTGCGAAGAGAATAATCAAGCTTGCCAAAAAGCATCCAGAGTGGTATACTAAGGAAGATGTGAAGTATGCTAAGCTCATACGTAAGAGACTTAAAAAGAATGCAACAAGTGAAACTGGTATCAGTCACTCCCAAAGCGGAGGAGACGATGGGGTACGTGGCGAGAGTCAGCAACCCGAACAACCAAGACAACCCAAACGTAGCTGGATTGTTAGGTTATTGCATAAAGCATGGCCACTGGTCGGTTTTTGAACAAGCACACATGACTGTGGAGATTGAGACTACACGTGGTCTTGCTGCACAGATCTTAAGGCATCGTTCATTCACATACCAAGAGTTTTCACAGAGGTATGCTGATGTCTCTCACATTAGAGAGGACATCCCTTTGCCAGCACTACGTCGTCAAGATAGTAAGAACAGGCAGAATAGTATTGATGATGTAGATCCAGTAACACAACAAAACTTTGAGATTGAGATGCGAAAGCATTTTGATCAGAGTATTGATCTGTATAAGAAGATGCTTCATGCAGGTATTGCTAAGGAGTGTGCTCGGTTTGTACTACCTCTTGCTACACCGACTCGGTTATATATGACAGGTAGTGTACGCTCATGGGTACACTATATTGATCTACGTTCTGCACATGGTACTCAGAAAGAACACATGGAAATTGCTGAGTTGTGTAGAGATATATTTAAAAAAGAATTTCCTATTGTATCTAACGCACTGGAGTGGAACTAATGCCTACCTATCCTTTAATTCATAAACAAACTGGTGAGAAACAGGAGTTATCTATGACAATGAAACAGTATGAACAGTGGTTGAAAGACAACCCTGATTGGCATAAAGATTGGCAAGCAGGTATAGGAAACCATGTCACTGAAGTAGGTGACTGGCGTGATAAGATGAGTAAGACACATCCAGGATGGAAAGATGTTATTGGACGGGCAGGTAAGGTTGATAAAGGATGGGACCGTCGTGGATATGATTGGGGTGGTGGTTAATTATGGCAGTTAAGAAAAGAACTCCAACCAAGATGTCTAAGAGACAGATGAGGCGCAAGAAGCCCATCGACTCATCTTTCATGACAGATATCAAACCCCTCACAGAGAACCAAGAGTTGTTCTTTAAAGATTGGGGTGAAGATAAAAATATCTTTGCTTATGGTTGTGCTGGTACAGGTAAAACATTCATTGCATTGTACCTTGCACTCAAGGATGTACTAAGTGACTTTACTCCTTTCGATAAGGTTTATATTGTTAGGTCTTTGGTAGCAACAAGAGAGATTGGTTTCCTACCAGGAGATCATGAAGATAAGTCAGACATATATCAGATACCATATAAGAATATGGTTCAGGCTATGTTTGAGATGCCAGATGATAATTCTTTCGAGATGTTATATGAAAATCTTAAGCACCAAGAGACTATTTCTTTCTGGTCTACATCATTCCTTCGTGGTACAACTCTTGACAATGCTATTGTTATTGTTGATGAGTGTCAGAATCTCAACTTCCACGAGCTTGATTCTATCATGACTCGTGTTGGTCAAGACTCTAAGATTATGTTCTGTGGTGATGTTAATCAGACAGACTTAACTAGAGACAAAGAGAAGAATGGTATCGTAGACTTCCAACGTATCCTAGAGAACATGGAAGAGTTTGAGATGGTTGAGTTTGGGGTAGGAGATATCGTTCGTTCTGGATTGATAAAGTCTTATCTCATTAGTAAAATGTCGCTGAGTTTATAATGTTTATACACAAGGAGGACATCGATCCTATTGCAATGAATGCTAAGATGGTAGAAGGTAGGAGGTTGTATGCCACACCTAGTGGACACAACTATCCTTCTATCACTACAGTCATTAGTAATAATCCTGCTAAGAAGGCTGGCATTGCTAAGTGGAGAGCAAGGATAGGTAATGCTAAAGCAGATGCTATCTGTAAACGTTCTACCACTAGAGGAACAACGTATCATTCTATTGTCGAAGACTACTTTAATAATAGTCTAGACATAGATTCTTACAAGGATTCTCCTTTACCTGTAGTCATGTTTAATACAAGTAAGCATGTGCTAGACAGGATAAATAATATATTCTTGCAAGAGGCAGCACTATACTCTGATCATCTTGAAATTGCTGGTCGTGTAGATTGTATAGCAGAGTTTGATGGAGTGTTATCTATCATAGATTTTAAAACTGCTGCCGAACCTAAGAGAGAGGCTTACCTTTACGATTATTATATCCAAGAGACAGCATATGCATGTTGTTTACAAGAGATTTATGGTATAACTGTTAAACAACTAGTGACTATAGTCGCATGTGAAAACGGTGAGACACAAGTGAAAGTAATTCCACCAAAGAAAGAGTTTCTTTTGAAACTTATTCAATACATCGACCAGTACCAAAACAAATATGGATAAATCAAAATTACTAGAGGATAAATTTATGACACCTGCAAAGTTCTCGCAGGAAGTTGAGAAGATTGCATTTGATAATTCTGACATGAATTATATTGATGCAGTTCTTCATTTCTGTGAAGTGAATGAGATCGAAGTGGAATCAGTACCTAAGTTACTATCAAAACCACTCAAAGAAAAGATTAAATATGAAGCACAGGAACTAAACTTTATTAAAAAAACATCAAGAGCAAAATTACTTCTAGTCTAATGGGAAAATTCTTTCAATCAGAACTCGTACGTGGTACGATACAAGAGATGACAACACTCCAAGAGTTTTGTTTCAAGTCTGCTATGAATCTACCTTTACTAAAGAAGGAACAACAGTTAGAATACTTTGATGCATTAATTGAATTGATAGAGAAACAAAAGATATTTTATACTCGTATTCAATTGACTGATGATCCAGAGGCAGAGTCTATCAAGGAGAACATGAAGCAAGCAGCACTGTTGCTTGGTGGAGATCCAAACATGGATGTACTACAGATGTTTAACGATCTGTTAAAGAAAGTTACAGCATACAGAAACCATGTTGAAGGACTTGACAAAGGTTCCTGACCGTGCTATAAATAGTATATCGGGTTCGCTACTCGATACGGGAGTGACTGAATAAACTTGCTGGCATAAGGCTGGTTAAGGTGATGAGACAGAGGTGGTGCTCGCTGTGTTCGCACAGAATCGACCTACCAGTCGGGTCTCATACAGTGAGGTAAAAATCTACTCATGTAGCAATGCCCCTTACTTATTGGTATATCATTAATCCAATCTCCCACCCCAAATCCAATTAAATCTAAACTAATATGTCATTTCAAGACTTAAAGAAAAAGAGTTCAAGTAATTTTCAGTTCCTACAGAAGGAACTAGAGAAATCTACATCAAATGCTAATGCAGATGATAGATTTTGGAAACCAGAAGTAGATGCATCGGGTAACGGTTATGCTGTTATCAGATTCCTACCAGCACCAGAAGGAGAGACAGTACCTTGGGCAAAGGTTTATTCACATGCATTCCAAGGACCAGGTGGTTGGTACATTGAGAACAGTCTCACAACATTAGGTGAGAAGGATCCAGTAGGCGAGGTTAATCGTCAGCATTGGAACGATGGAACCGAAGAAGGTAAAGACACTGCACGTAAGCAGAAGCGTAAGCTTTCTTACTACAGTAACATCCTTGTCGTGAAGGATCCAAAGCACCCTGAGAATGAGGGTAAAGTATTCTTGTACAAGTATGGCAAGAAGATCCATGATAAGATCCTCGCAGCAATGCAACCTGAGTTCCAAGACGAGACACCTATCAATGTGTTCGACCTTTGGGAAGGTGCTAACTTTAAGTTAAAGATCAAGAAAGTAGCAGGTTACTGGAATTATGATAGTAGTGAGTTCGATTCTGTTAATGCTCTTAGTGCAGATGATTCTGAACTTGAAGCAACCTGGAAATTGGAACACTCCCTTGAAGCGTTCACTGCGAAAGACAACTTCAAATCATACGCAGACCTCGAAGCAAGATTGAATCTTGTTCTTGGTGTTGGTCAACGTAGATCTGTAGCACCTGTTGAGGAACTTGAGATTCCTGTAACATCACCTCCACCAGCGAGTGTTGCACCTTCATCCTTCAGAGAGAAGGTAGGTGCTGCTGCTAGTCCTGTTAAGAAGGAAGCAGTAGTGGATGATGACGATGCTTTATCATACTTTGCATCTTTAGCATCCGATGACTAATACAGTTGACCTCTGGGTCAACTACAAAAAGACACTTGATGATGTGTTCCCTGAGTTTCAATTTGATTCTCGGTGGTGTGAGTGGGAAGGTAAAGATGATCTGACATTAACAGCAGACATCTTTACTGCTCCACACTTTATCAAATCTAGAAGAGTAGATATCTACAATTCAAAATCAGATATCTATAACAATGTAATCTATCCTAAGACAGGGAGCAACCTTCCCTGCTTTGGGATGGATCTCATGGGTTTCTTTGAACAGAAAGTCATCATTGTATTTGACTTCCAGCATCCAGTTGAAAAGTTTGTGTTCTCTGTTGATGGTTTACCTAAAGCAGAGAGAGACTATAGGTTCTTTGAGATGGGCAACCATTTTTCAGAGAATATATTTGTAAGGTACTGTACCTTTGATGAGGTTGATCAGTATTTACCTGAGTTCAGAGAGTACCTTGAGACCTATCGTAAGATGATAGATGAAGCACAACCTACTGGTGAAGATCTAGTTTTCTATAAAGACTTTGATATATACATGAAGAAATTGGATCCTATTTTAGGATACATGACCAGCAGATTCGGTAAAGAAAATGCTGATCGTATGATGGATGAGTTCTTCTTCCCTTACTCTAATGAAAACAGATGAAGTACTGGGTCATCCACTATGGATGCTACCAGTCATGCTACTAGCAATGCTAGTATTAATAGAGGGTCTTCATACCTCTGCTCATCTTCATCAAGAGATAGATGTGCATGGTACTTGTAGACAGAACAAGGAGTACATTCAGAGTCTAGAGGAGGACGATTATTAAACTGACACAAGGGGGTTCCATTCACCCTCTTTTTTGTGTATAATATGATTATCGAATCTAAATAAGGAAATGCTAGTCGAACTATTGCAACTCATGGAAGCCACTATGGTTGCTACTGCACTCACCATTGGTGTTGTTGCTACTGGTTCTGCTGTTGTGAGTGGCACTACACCACCAGATCTTGCATCACTAACAACATTGTATGAGCATGATGACAAGAGGATCTATCCTGATACTGCTAAGAAACAGCAGGATGACGTGGTTGAATTCAGATTAAAGTAAACAAACGTAACGATTAAATGACAGACTCAAACTTTACACCAGAGTACAACAATGAACCTGTACCTGGCACAGAATCCACAGTAACTCCTGGTCTTTATCCAGAGACTGTTCAACCAGACACCCCAGATGGTGTTACAAACGTACCTAACTTCACAGAAGATCCTAACAACTTTACAACAGCAGGGGGTGATGCTTCTTATCCAGTACCAGATCTTGATTTAGGTGACACTTATCATCCACCAACAATTACAGAAGCAGACCCTCGCATTGATGAGGTTCTAAGTTTGCTTCATGATCTGAGTGCTCAGATTGAACAAGTTACTACTGATGTTAATCAAAAGATTGATCATCTTCTGCAACATATTCATGAGGAAGAGGACAATCAACCACCAGTTCAGTATGAAGGTCATGTTGTTTTACATCCTGTATCACAACCACCAGCACCTGATTTCAATGATGGTAACCAGCAGTACTAGTCAAAATTGACTTTTTAAATACACAAAACCCCGAAAATTTTTTCGGGGTATTTTTTTGTCTAAAAGTTTTTTATCCTACCCACTTAGGTATGTAAACAAAGAACAGAACACAACCCCAGAATGTTACGAGGGCAACGATGTCGGTAAGTCTTTGGTTCCCTGC
>Ga0209404_10001159_pt1 | contig 18469 bp, 10 predicted proteins | sample TroAtlMetagenome_2_FD_187447 | JGI IMG/M metagenome (GOLD analysis project Ga0209404, IMG submission 187447) | Marine eukaryotic phytoplankton communities from Atlantic Ocean - Tropical Atlantic ANT8 Metagenome (SPAdes) (version 2) | ecosystem: Environmental > Aquatic > Marine > Oceanic...
CCTAAGTCTACTCGGCGAATCACAACCAATACGGTCAAATTCCTCCGGGAATTGGAGTCGGAAAAACCGTTCTTTGCTTACGTTAACTACCATGCCGTTCACTTAGCGTTACGAGAAGCTCCGGAACTGGTGGCTAAGTACCGAGCCAAGTTAAAAGCGTATCCCCCTAAAACGCTTGGCCCGGTGGGACTCGAGAAAGAACGTGAGCGTGATAATAAACAGGTCCAGAATGTCCCCGAATATGCGGCCATGATGGAGGGGATTGATAACTCGGTTGCTGAAATTCTTGCAGCACTCGAACAAACAGGGAGAGCAGCGAATACTTTGGTAATATTCACGAGTGATAACGGAGGGCTGAGCACAAAACCTTGTACTTCTAACCTTCCGTTGCGCGCTGGTAAAGGCTGGGCTTATGAAGGTGGGATCCGTGTTCCGATGATTGTTCGGTGGCCGGGGAAAATCGATGCTGATAAGCAAACCAAGGTTCCGGTGACCAGTATGGACTTCTATCCAACCCTGCTTACCGTTGCAGGCTTGCCATCGTTGCCAAAACAGCACATAGACGGAGTCGATATAAGTTCATTAATGCTGGGTGAGTCGGCCATTGAGCGAGAAACGCTCTATTGGCATTACCCTCACTATCACGGTGCCGGGTGTATCCCGGTTGGAGCATTACGCTATCAAAACTGGAAACTGGTGCACTGGTTTGGCGAACAACGCTATGAACTGTACGACCTGGAGTCTGACCCGAGTGAGTTAAAGGATCTTTCTGCAGAGCATCCCCGCGAGCTTTTGCTTCTGAAAGGCAGGCTCACTAAATGGCAGCAGTCGATGCCGGGGATTAAATTTGATAGTCCCAATACGCTTCGGAAGAAATAGTTGATTACGGTAGGTGGTCGATAATGACCTTAGCTGCGGTCGATTCGACCTGCACGTGGCCGACAACTTTGTCATCCGTACGGGTGATCATCCAGGTGGCGCCTTGACGCGTGAGTTGTGATTTAGCCTGTCCTGCTTCAATTTGGAAATAGAGTACAGGCTTTCCTTGTTGGTCAATCCAGTGCACGTTGACAGGGCTTTTCGTTTTATTGAGAAAGGTGACGGTTAATTTGGGTCCGACAGGATTTGAGTTTTTCATCGGCACTTCGGCGGATCGCAATGGTAGCTGTTTTAATTCCTGAACCCCGGTCACGCGGTAGGGGGAAAAACTTTGCGGTCTTAAGGCTCTGTACTTTTCTAAAACCTCCCGATGCTCGGGAGAAGTTGCCAGATTGTTCCATTCATAACGGTCATTCTGTACGTCATATAGTTCTTCTTCATCACCTTGATAATGAATGTAGCGCCAGCGGACGTCACTGATACTGTAGTTTTCCGGTCGGTCGAGATGCGTGATTGCCACATGGGGCCAGTTTGCTTTAGGGTTCTCAATGAGAGGCTTAAGGCTGGGATGGTCATGCTTTTCCTCGGCTGGCAGGCCAGCCAAATCTAGCAGTGTGGGAAACAGGCTGGTCAAACAGACGGGTTGGTGGCAAATGCCAGGTTTGCTTTTGGGCGCGCGAATCATCAACGGCACTCTCGTGCACGCCCGCCATGCGGTAAATTTTTGCCAGTGTTGTTTTTCGCCAAGGTGCCACCCGTGGTCTGACCACAGAACGAGTATCGTGTTGTCTTGATGATCACTTGCTTCCAGAGTGTCGAGTACTCGGCCCAGCATCGCATCGGCATAATGGATGGATGCAAGATATCCCTGCACTGCCCGCTTCCACTGACCTTCCTTTCGGATGTGAGCAAAGTAGCGGTTGGGACCACGGCGTTTACCAGTCGGGGGTAGGTCATCTAAATCATCTTCTTTGTAGCCTGGTGGAAGTTGAATGGACTCCAGTGGAAAGGGTTCGAAATACTTAGCAGGCACGAACCAGGGTTCATGTGGGCGGTAGATTCCGCATGCTAGAAAAAACGGTTTGTCATGCTTGGAGGAAAGCATGGCGTTAACCCAATTGGTGACAAGGTAGTCGCCGCCATATTCTTCGTCGGTTGCATCGAGAGGCCCCCAGTCGGTTTCGACATATTGCCACGGTCCACCTCGGGGAAGACTAAGCGGACGGGGATTTGGATAAAGTGTTCGTGGAAAAGGGTTCTCAGTCTCTTTATTAGGGAAATACTGAATCCAGGAGGCTGCATCGATGAAATAGTGCAGCATTTTTCCAGAGCCGCTGGCATGGTAGCCGTGACGCATTAATGTTTTTGGAATGATCTCTTCGGTTGGCATGACGGCCCGCATCGATTGATTGTTGGAGTAGAGGCCGGAGAGGTTTGGGGAAATGCCGGTAAACACAGCGGCTCGGGAGGGATTGCAGGCTGGAGCCGCACAATGGGCATTGGTGAAAAACACACTGTTTTGTGACAGCCGATCTAAGTTCGGGGTAAGTGCCTGAGGGTGCCCGCCCATACACCCAATCCAGTCATTGAGATCATCCATCGCGATGAACAAAATGTTGGGCTTTGGGGTGGAAGCTTCTTCAGCGAGACTGATCAAATAGTCCAGGCTTGTTAGCCAAAAAGCCATGCAAAGCGCAATCAGGGAACGGAGCATCGGTTGTGATCTTTCGAAAAATGGAGGTGAAGCCCATTCTAACGCAAGTTTCTATAGGTTAGGGGATGAGTTTGTCACGAAAGTATTTTGTAAGTTCCCTGAACTTATCAAGGACAAGCAGTAACTACAGCAGGGATGGCCGATACCTCTTCGTTAATCTCAAGTTTGTATATAAACAAATCACGACTTGCCGATCCGTCTCAGTCGGCCCGCTGAGTGATCCAATTAATGCAATTAGCGGTTGTTAAACTGAGCGTTCGTGTGTTAAGTGAATAGTATGGATAGTCAACATACCTTTATTGCGACAACGGCGTTTGGTTTGGAAGCTGTTGTCAAACGAGAGCTACAGGCTTTAGGGTATGAGGCTCGCGGCACATCCCCCGGATGGGTCGAGTTCGACGGAGACTTATCGGCAATTTGTCGAACCAACACCTGGCTGCGAACCGCTGACCGTATTCTCGTGAAGGTAGCCAGTTTTCAAGCTGCTGACTTCGAGGCATTGTTTGAGACCACTAAATCGATCGATTGGACACGGTGGCTTCCCGCTAACGCCCGTTTTCCCGTCGAAGGTCGGTCCGTACGCTCGCAGTTAACCAGTGTGCCGGCCAATCAGCGATCGGTTAAGAAGGCGATCGTGGAAGCGATGCAAGCTCAACATGGAGTCGCAACGCTCCCCGAAGACGGCCCGCTTTACAAGTGCCAAATCGCGCTTCTCAATGATGAAGCGACCCTGACTATCGACACGACAGGGCCAAGTTTGCACAAACGAGGGTACCGTGAGTTCGCCGGCGGCGCTCCGATCAAAGAAACGCTCGCTTCGGCAATGGTTCAGCTAAGTTACTGGGAGCAAGAAAAGCCATTCATTGATCCCTTCTGCGGCAGCGGTACGATTGCCATTGAAGCAGCGATGCTGGGCTGTAATATGGCGCCCGGTTTGCACCGCAAGTTCGCTGCGAGTGAATGGGGTAATTTGGACTCGAAGCTATGGGAGGAAGCCGCCGCAGAAGCGCGCGATCTTCGACAACCAGGCTTCGAAGAAAAACTGATCGCGACAGATAACGATTTTCGAATACTCAAGACGGCGCGTGAGAATGCAGAAAAGGCCGGTGTCAGCGATCTTATTCACTTTCAAGAAAAGGACTTTTCGGATTTGCAGAGTAGTCGGAAATACGGATGCCTGATAACCAACCCGCCGTATGGTGAACGTCTGAGCGATTGGCATGGATTGAAGCCTCTCTATGAATCCATGCCTTTGGTGCTAAAACGCCTCCCCACCTGGTCGCATTTCGTGATTACCAGTTACGACGGTTTCCAAAAACTACTTCAAAAGAATGCGAGTCGTCGCCGTAAGCTTTACAACGGAAGAATCGAATGCGTTTACTATCAATTTCATGGCCCAAAGCCGAGGTCCGATGAGAGGCAGCCTGTCTTTGGAGGTGTGTCTGAAAAAGCGGAAGAGCAAGCCGGGCTGTTTAAACGTCGTCTTGGGAAGCGAGCTCGCCATTTACGTAAATGGCCAAGCAAACGCGGTATTGATTGCTATCGGTTGTATGAGCGAGACATTCCAGAGATTCCACTGGTGGTTGACAAGTATCATGATCATTTGCATATGTCCGAGTTTGAACGTCCTCACGACCGTGACCGCGCCCAGCAGGATGATTGGTTGGAATTGATGCGTGTTAGCGCGGCAGAGGCGCTCGAAGTACCGACTAAGAATGTATTTCTGAAGCGACGCGGCATGCAACGCGGCTCTTCTCAGCATACGCGGATGTCACAGGATCGGTATGAGACTGAAGTTCAGGAGAATGGCCTGAAGTTCATTGTTAACCTTTCAGACTACGTTGATACAGGACTCTTTCTTGACCATCGCGAAACTCGCATGATGGTTTGTAATGAGGCATTGGGAAAAGATGTTCTCAATTTATTTGCCTATACCGGGGCCTTTTCCGTTTATGCGGCAGATGGTGGAGCCCAAAGCACGACCACGGTTGACTTGTCTAACAACTATCTTGACTGGGCTGAACGAAATATGCAGCTCAATGGTTTTACCGGAGATGAACATAGCTATGTGCAGTCTGACATCCGTGAATACCTGCGTTCCCTACCTCAGGAAGAGTTGTTTGATCTGGCGGTCATTGACCCACCAACATTTTCCAATAGTAAATCCACGGACGAAGATTGGGTTCTGCAGGAACATTATCCGGAACTGATCAACTCGGTAATTAATAGACTCCGCCCGGGCGGGGTGATTTACTTCTCTAATAATTACCGACGGTTCAAATTCAATGAGTCATTTATTCGTGGTGATTGTCATGAGATTACGAAACAAACCATTCCTGAAGACTTTCGTAATAAACGAATCCACCGGTGCTGGCGGATTGAAAAGCGTTGATTCGTCAAAGTTTATTCCGGATTTAAGCTGAATCCGGCACCCCGCTCGCGCGCTTTTCGATCACAATAAAGGCTATGCCCTCAAGGCTTTTCAATGTACGTTCGACCCAGAAGGTGAATAGTAGTGTTTCGTACTCAACGATGTCTCCTTTTATCATTATTGATCCCGGCACTATTTTTGCCTGCTATACCGTCAGCGAACGCACAACGGACTCAAAACGTTGTTGTAACGCAAGTGCAGGAATTGGAATTTGCCGGTAGCCAAAATTCGATTGGGATTATCAATGCTAGTAAGACGGCACGCGTCGGTGCCGCAGTCGATGGTCGCGTTGCCGATCTGCTGGTAGAGGAAGGTGATGCCGTTACGACCGGTCAGCCCCTTGTGAATCTGCAGACTGCGATCCTTCAGTTTCAGTTGGAGGGAGCGAAAGCGGAGTTGGCACTTCGACAGGCAGAACTCGACGAGTTAAACGCCGGGACAACGAAAGAAGAACTCGATGCCTCTATGGCGAATCTCCGTGCATCGGAGGCGGCTAAAAAATTCTCGGATTGGAACTTCAGTCGGGTCGAAAAGTTGTTTCAGGGCGGACAGGTCGTTTCAGAGACGGAATTTCAACAGGCGCAGGCAAATCAAAAGCGAGATGAGCAACTTTATCAGGCCGCCCTGTCCAGCCACCGACTTAATGTGCGAGGCCCTCGGAAAGAACTGATTGTCCAGGCTACCGCTCGGCTTAATGGTCAGGTCGCCGTAATTAAATCACTGGAAGAACAATTAAAACGCCATACGATTATTTCCCCGTTTAACGGATTTGTCACGATTAAACACTCGGAACAGGGCCAGTGGGTGACTAAGGGGGAAGTGGTCGTCCAAATCATCAAGCTTGATGTTGTTGATATTGTAGTGAATGTGACCGCCGATCACGTTAGTAAGCTGGCATTGGGAGATCAGGTGCGAATTGAGGTCCCCAACGTGACCCAACAATTAGTCTTTGGTGATGTGTTTGCCATTGTTCCGGAGGCAGATCCTCAGTCGCGCACCTTCCCGGTGAAGATACGAGTTAAAAATGAAGTCGGCAAAGCTGGTCCGGTCTTAAAGGCAGGTATGTTAGCAAGAGTTGAGTTGCCGGTAGGCCAACCCAGGAAAATGTTAATGGCGCCTAAAGATGCCATTGTTCTTAACGGAAGTAAGCGAACGATGTTTGTCGTTGATGAGACCACGATGCAGGTTTCCGAAGTGGCTGTCGAATTAGGAGTTTCCAATGGAGACCTGATTGAAGTGTCCGGTGGTGTCGATGCCGGACAGTCTGTCGTTGTTCGAGGCAACGAACGCCTGAAGACCGGTCAAAAAGTTCAAATAAGTTCGCCACAGACAGTTACGCCCAAGGAAGAGTAAAGGGAATCGGTTGAACCTGATCAAAGCATTTGTCGATAACCCTGTCAAAGTGACTGTTGGTGCTCTGCTTGTTGCCATCTTTGGCGGCATCGCGATGTTTAGCATGCCTAAGCAACTAACTCCTGAAGTGGAAACCCCGATGGTGATGGTTTCTACACGTTGGCCAGGTGCCAGTCCTCAGGAGATTGAGCGAGAGATTATTCTGGAGCAGGAAGAGCAGCTCAAAAGCGTCGAAGGCATGATTAAAATGTCATCGACTTGTCGAAATTCCAGCGCGGAAATCGAACTGGAATTTGCAGTTGGGACGAATTTGCAGGAGGCAGTTGTTCAGGTTAGTTCCCGCCTCCAACAGGTACGTCAGTATCCAGTTGACGCGCAAGAGCCGGTGATTGAAACTCGCAGCACATCGGACTCGTCTATCGCCAGACTCGTCCTTTCAGCTCGCCCTCCCACCGTGAAAGCGATTCAGGAATTCGCAGTCGACCACCCTGCCCTCAAAGAAGAGCTTGCTTATGTCGCCAGTGCGATGAATTCGGCATTGCGCGTTTATCGTTTGCGCGAGGTTTATAAACAACGCGGCAAGGAGTTCCCGGGGCTTGAGGAAATCCTTCCGCCGGATATCGACTTAATGAAGCTGCGGCGTTTTACCGAAGATGTTGTGGAAGCCCGGTTAGAGCGAGTTCCGGGGGTCTCGGATGTCTACACTTACGGTGGTCTGGAAGAAGAGTTGGAAATTGTTCTCGACCCTGAGGCGCTTGCTATACGTCAGCTTACGGTGCTGGATGTATTGGCCGCTTTGAGAGGGCAGAACAAAGACACGTCAGGCGGTGATATCTGGGAAGGTAAACGCCGTTGGGTAATCCGCACACTAGGCCAGTTTCGCGACAATACCCAGGTCGAAGAGCTGATTGTCGCGATGCCTAATCAGGTACCGGTCTATCTGGGCGACGTTGCTGAAGTCAGGATTGGGTATAAGAAAGCTGATAGTGTTGCCCGCCGATATGGTGAACGAAATAACGGGCTTGGAATTCAGCGACGGGTTGGGGCTAATGTCATCGAGGTGATGAAAGGGATTCGGGAAGCCGTTGCGGAACTTAATGCCGGGGTGCTCGCCCAAAAAGATCTGGAGCTTTATCAGTATTACGACGAAACCGAGTACATCAACTCTGCAATTTCGTTGGTAACCGATAACATCTTTCTGGCGACTTCTCTCACCATGATTGTGCTGATGCTGTTTCTGCATCGATCGGTCAAGACGATGTTGGCTATTCCTGTCTTGGTCTGCTCGTCGGTAATGGCGGTTTATATCTCGCCCTGGTTCTTTTTGTTGACCTTGGGGTTAATCGTTGGATTTGGGTTGTGGTTCGGTCGCGGAGCCTTGGTGATTGGCATTGCTATCCCGGTAAGTTCGGTGGCGACGTTTTTAGCATTAGGTATTGCCGGCCGGTCATTTAATGTCATTAGCCTAGCCGGAATGGCATTTGCAGTTGGCATGTTAGTTGATAATGCCGTCGTGGTATTGGAGAATATTCACCGACGGATCCAGCAGGGAGAGCCGTCGTTTCAGGCTGCTGTCAGCGGCACGAAGGAAGTGGCCGGGGCCATCGTTGCTTCAACGCTTACGACGGTCGCTGTCTTTTTGCCGGTGGTGTTTGTGGAAGATACTTCCGGTCAGCTGTTTAGGGATATTGCCCTGGCTATTAGCTTTGCGGTCATCTTCTCACTTGTTTGTGCGACAACACTGATGCCAACCGCCGCCGCCCGCCTGTACCTTGATTACAAGCAGGAAGATTCACCGCAGTTAAATAAACTGCGATGGCTAAACAGATTGGGAAACGGAGTGGTCGAAGGAATCGTTCGGTTTAATCAAATGATTCAACGATCGGCCGTCCGGGCCGTTTCGTTTGTAGCTTTCGTCTTGCTGGCGGTCGTTGTTTTAACAATTGTCTTGTGGCCTAAGTTGGAATATTTGCCCGCCGGTAACAGGAATATGGTCTTTATCCGAATGTCGCCTCCGCCTGGATATAACATGGACGAGTTGATGGAAATGGGTAAAGAAATCGAAGAGGATCTGGAACCCATCTGGAATGCAAATCCGCAGCAGGAGGCCCAGATGGATTTCCCCGTCATCGCTTATTATTTCTTTAGTGCCAGAACCAGTGGGGTTGCGATGGGCGTGCAGGCTTACGATCCCCTACGAGTTGCTGAGTTAATGCCGCGGCTGAAGACCTACGGGGACAAGTTTCCTGGAACTCGAGTTGTCGCTTCACAAGCCAGTCTTTTTGGTCGGGGATTTAGTGGAGGCCGTACGATAGATGTTGAAATCACAGGGCGTGATCTGGAAAAACTGATCGAGATTGGGGGGGGAGTAATCGATCGGCTGCAGAGTGGTAAAGACGGAGTGCCGTCACGCCTGGCTGACGCTCAGATGTTTCCACGTCCAAGTCTTGATCTGTCCAGTCCCGAAATTCACCTGATTCCGGACAAGGTGGCGTGTGCAGAATTAGGAGTCACAGCGGATGAGCTTGGCTACACAGTAGATGCCTTTGTCGATGGTGCTTACGCGGGTGATTTCTTTTATGGTGGAGATAAAGTCGATATTACGCTCAAAGGTGATCGCGTTGTTGACCTCCGGACCCAGGATTTAGAAGACTTGCCGATCGCCACGCGTTCCGGGAAATTAGTTCCGTTATCCGCGTTGGCTGATATTGAATATAGCAGTGGGCCTGAGCAGATTATGCGACGCGAACGTCTACGCGCGATTACCATCCAGGTGACACCGCCACCGGAAATCGCTTTGGAAGAAGCGATGGATATCATCAAAAACGATGTTGTACAACCAATGCTCAGAGATGGTTCGATGGGTACCGGGAATGTGATTACCCTCTCCGGTGCCGCCGATAAACTGAATCAGACCTGGGAGTCACTACGTTGGAACCTGCTGCTGGCTTTGGTGATTACTTATTTATTGATGGCAGCGTTGTTTGAATCGTGGCTTTACCCACTCGTAATTATCTTCTCCGTCCCGCTTGGCGCTGTAGGGGGCTTGCTGGGCTTAGCCCTGTTGAATGTGTTTGTCCTGCAAACGCTCGATGTGCTTACCATGCTGGGTTTTGTGATCCTAATTGGTACGGTGGTGAACAATGCGATTTTGATTGTGCATCAGGCTCTTAATCACATTCAAGAAGATGGAATGCAGCATCGTGACGCAATTCCTTTAGCGGTTCGTTCTCGTATCCGCCCTATCTCTATCACGACCATTACCACAGTGCTGGGCTTACTCCCCTTAGTGCTGTTTCCCGGCGCTGGCAGTGAGCTTTATCGTGGTTTGGGTAGTGTTGTCCTCGGAGGCTTATTAGTGTCCACCATCCTGACATTGGTTCTTGTGCCAACCGTGTTCACGCTCTTTATGGATGCCCGTCTGGTTGTGGCGAATTGGCTGTCGGCATCTGCTGCTCCAGAGCAGGCCCTTCCGGTTGAGGATTGAAAAGTAGTGGTGCTTCGTTTCAATCGCCAAAAGCGTATAACTTGGAGTGAGTTCTGATATAGATCACACCATCGACAATGGCAGGGGTGGCGTAGACAAAATCAGCCATGTCATTTATCGCCAGGACTTTGCGGCTGGTTCCGAGCTTAAGCACAGTGATTTTCCCGTCTCCGGACGTGGTATATAGTTTCCCGTCGGCAATTACTGGCGAAGCGTAGTGTGTCCCGCTTCCGCCGGTTCTCATACGGAATAACCGCTTGCCCTGCTTTAAGTCAACGCAGGTCAGTAATCCCCCGTTTTTTACCATGTAGATGTAGCCGTCGGCGTGAATTGGTGAGGGGACTTCAGGGATCCCCTGCGTTTCAATCCTGCGAATGTCAGTTTCAGAAACGCGTCCTTTACTTTTGAGAGGGATGGCAATTAAACCATGTTCGACGTAATCTTGCTGGCGGTTTTTTTCCTTCTCCAGGACGCGTCGCCATTCGTCACGAGCAATCTGCCCGTCTTTGTTGGGGTCAGCATGAGCAAACTGGAAGGGATAGCCGTTTTGCGGCGCCTCGGTTCCTTCGCTGCGATGGAAATAGAACAGTTTGGGGATCTCTTGACGATTGATTAGTTTGTCACCGTTCTTATCGTTATTAGCAAGGAGTTCGTCGAACGTTGGGAAGTCCGGGTGCAAGGCCTCTTCACCTGTTTGATTCCAGGTGGCCACGACGACCTCGTCGCCGGCAATCACGGGAGTACTGGTGGCGGTCGTCGAGCATTTTAACTCCCAATTCAGCTTTCCATCTTCAAGATTGAACGATTGAATACTTCGTACTGCGTGTACAATCAGCTGGTTCTCGTGGATGATAGGCACCCCAGCACAGGCCATGTTAGGCGTGAATCGTTCGGGATTCTCGACCTTCCAGATTTCTCTGCCCGTGCGTTTGTCGATGGCCAACAGGTAGTGGTCGATGTAATTCCCCCGGTAAAGGATCACCTTGTCATCGTGGATGATCGGCGAGACCGCATTTCCCGAATAGGACTTGGTTAAAGGTAGTCGGATTTCCCACAGCAACATGCCTTCTAAATCAAGACAGACAACACCGTAGGAACCGAAGTAGGCAACGACTCGTTCCCCGTCACTAGCAGCGGTGCTACTGGCAGGATTGAAAGATGGATGACCTTGCTCTAAGGTGGGGACCTTAATGCGGTAGACCCATCCGGACTTCCCGGAAGAGCGTTCCAGTGAGAATATCTGCAGCTCATTGATGTCTTTCTGAGCTCCCGTGAGAATGATTTGATCGTCGATGATACAGGGGGAAGAATGGCCGCTGGCGACCGGCACGTTCCATCGTTCGTTCTTCCCAGGCCCGAAATCCGTGGCGACTGCTGCTGAGTCGGCATGCCCGGCACTGTTGGCACCCCGGAATTGGGGCCAGTCAGCGGCGGAGGAAAGAGTTGTAAGGCCAGACAGGATTGCGGTGACCATGAAAAGGCGGGTTGGCATTACTTTAATCTCTTGGTGATTAGAGTGAAGCGTTGGTGCCTGATTCATCGTCCGAGTTTTCGGACTTAGGCTCAGGGTTGTTGAGGAGTGTGTCCCGGGGGCTGGCATGCAAGTCTGTTTCGTCGGCGATCGCTTCGCCCACAATTGATTCCAGCAAATCCTCATCAGCAACAATTCCTGCGGTTTGGCCAAATTCGTCGACAACCAACATTAGCTTGTGAGTATTCTCGACCATAGAGTCAAAAGCCGTTTGAGCGGGAGTCGTATCGCCCACACTTTCGAGAGTGTGGGCCAACGCGGTTAACGGCGTCTCCTGTCCGGAAATGTGTGCTTCGAGGACTTCCGAGTAGATGACGTACGAAGTTACCGTTTCGTCCTCGGCTTCAAGTGGGATTCGCGCGAAGTCGACAGGCACATGGGTCTTTACGAATTCGGACGTTGTTAACTTGTCGCTTACGTGAAAGACTAGATTGAAAGGGGTCATGACATCACGAACGGTTGTAGTGCGAAGATCCAGGATGTTTTGTACCATTTCGGCTTCATCATCCGAAATCGTTCCCGACTCACCGGCCAGACCTGCAATGGCTTTTAATTCGACACGTGAAAATGTACTGTGATGGCCCGATGAGGAGATTAGCTTGGAACAGATTTGTAGCATCCACACGACGGGGTATAAGCCCAAGATCAGCAAGTGGATTAGTATCGAAGTTGGTTTTGCCAGAGCGTTACAGTACCGGGCCCCCAGAGTCTTGGGAATCACCTCTGATAACACGAGCACCAACAGAGTTAAAATGGCTGAGGCCCAGCCAAGGTACTTGCCGTCGAACAGAGTGCTTACTTCAGAGCCGACGCCGGCGGCGCCCATGGTGTGAGCGATGGTGTTTAGCGTGAGAACCGCGGAAAGTGATTTATCAAGGTCATTTTTCTGGCCTTGCAGGCGCTCTCCCGCTTTACTGCCATTGTCGATCATGGACTGAATGTAGCCGGGGCCTACCGAAAGTAGGACGGCTTCCAGAATCGAGCAGAGGAAAGAAAACCCCAACGCAAGTGCGAGATACAGTGTTAACGGTATAAAGTCTGTGAATGTCATGGTTTTAGTGTACACGTTTTACGTCTACTCATGCAGCGCCGCTTTGGAACTGCGTGTCTTACACTCGCGCACTCGGTACAATGGACACATCCACAACAAGACGTGAATCTAAGAGTTTCTTGCTATGCCCAATATTGTTTTTGCCGAAATGCGACAGGAAACGGCTTCGTTTAATCCATTTCCAACAGATTATGCAATGTTCCGGCAAATACATGGTGCTCAGGTCATTAAAAAGTATCACGGAACAAAAACGGAGATTTCCGGCTTTATGGATGTAATGGCCGGGAAAGACGATGTCCAGCTTTTACCGGCGATGAGTGCTGCCAGTGTTTCCGGGGGAGCTGTTCCAACGGAAGATTTGCAGCGCCTCATTAATGAGATTGCTGCGTCGATTGCATCGGTTGCAAATAAAAATGAAATCGATGCGGTCTATATGTGCCTGCATGGTGCCATGGCAGGTGAAACGGAAGGCGATCCTGAAGGGGTGCTTCTTGCCAGAGTGCGAGAAATTGTTGGCGATGTCCCTCTGGTGGCCAGCATCGACCTGCATGCCGTGCTTACCGACCGAATGTTGGAATTGATTGACATCGTCGTACCCTTTCACACTTATCCTCATGTTGATCAGTACGAGACCGGACAGCGAGCGGCTAATTGTTTGTTGAGATTAATGGCCGGTGATACGAAACCTGAAACAGTCACGGTGAAATTGCCGATGCTGGTACGCGGGGATGAATTGATTACAGCGACGGGTAAATACGGCGAGGCGATACGGCTTTGTCAGGAAATTGAAGCCTCGGAAACCGGGTTATCGGCAGGTGTGAACATCGGCAACGCGTTTACTGATGTTCCGGAGCTGAGAACCAATATTCTTGTCGTCCGTGATGGTGACCGTATACAGGCTGAAGAGGATGCCCGGCGAATCGCCAGGTTTATGTGGGAACACCGAGAGCTATTCAAAGCGGACTTGATTTCAGTAGAGGACTCGATTGACGTTGCGCGGCAAACAAACGGATTGACTGTCTTCTCAGATGCTGCGGATGCGACTGCGAGTGGTGCCTCAGGCGATAGTAATGAAATTCTTAAGGCACTGGTGAGGTCAGACTTTGATCGGAAGTGCCTGGTGCCAATTGTTGATCAAGCTGCCGTCGAAAAAACGATCGCTTGTGGCGAAGGGGGGGTGGCCAGAGTTGCACTGGGAGGCACGCTGGATCCTGGTCGGTTTGGTGCTTTGGAGATTGAAGTGGAAGTGCTTCGCATTTACGACGGCCATTTCGCTTATGAAAATGGGTTGCCAGGATATGGTGGTCAGGTGGTTATATTACGTCACAAGAACATCGACATACTTGTCGTTGAACGAAGTCTATATTTCGTGGGGCAGAAGGTGTTTGCCAGTCATGGTTGTGACCCGGCAGACTACGCAATCGTCGTGGTGAAATCACCCAACGGATTTCGACCGTATTATGAAAACATCGCAGCACAGATTTGTGCTGTGGACGTGATTGGATCGACCAGTGCTAACCTGAATAGCCTGCCTTATGAAAATGTCGTCCGCCCTGTTTTCCCCTTAGATGATGTGAACATTGAATTTTAGGTGTTTCGATGAAGATAACAGCCGTAGAACCTATTCACTTGCGTGTCCCTGTGGTGGAAGCAATTCCGGACGGTACGCTGGATGTCCTGATTGTCAAAATCCACACAGATGAAGGTCTGACAGGTATTGGTGAGGTGACAAGCCAGTCATACGTGTGCAAGGCTTGTTTCGACGCTCCCCGAAGTGCGGCACGGCGGCATGGTCTGACTTCAATCTTGCTGGGAGAAGACCCCCGTGACGTCGAGGGGCTGTGGGAGAAAATGTATTACGAGACCAATCGTTATGGACGGCGTGGAGCTGGAATCCATGCGATGAGCGGTGCTGATATTGCACTTTGGGATTTGAAAGGCAAAATTGAAGGGAAGCCGGTCTCAGAACTGCTTGGGGGAAGAGTTAGGGACGATGTTCGGGCTTATGCAAGTGTTCTGTTCGCAGACACCCCTGAAGAAACTGCAGCGATGGCGCAAGAATATGTTGAGATGGGATTAACGGCGGTAAAGTTTGGCTGGGGACCCATTGGACCGGATCCTGATGTTGATGTGGCTCACGTCGCAGCAGCACGCGAAGCGGTTGGCTGGGACCGGGATTTAATGGTCGACGCCGGTCATGCCTGGGATTGGGAAACAGCATTGGGACGCACGGAGCTATTCAAACCGTTTAAGATTGCCTGGCTGGAAGAGCCGGTGGGGCAGGACGACCGGAAGGGGTATGCCGAGTTATGTAAACGTAGTGAAATTCCAATTGCCGGCGGTGAAGGAGATGTTACTCATTGGGATTTTGAAGACCTGATTGAGCGTGGTTTGGATATTGTCCAACCTGACATCGCCTTCTGTGGAGGGATCACGGTTTGTAAACGTGTATCGGATATGGCCACTGCGCAGGGCCGCAAGGCGGTTCCTCACTGTTTCAGTACAGGTATCAATCTTGCCGCTAGTCTGCACTGGATTTCCACAGTACCTGATGGTGATTTGGTCGAGTACTGTTTGCGGCCAAGCCCGCTGATGAGAAAGCTAGTCGTTAATTTACCACCGGTAATTGATGGACGGGTGCCGGTGCCGGCCGGTCCGGGGTTGGGAATCGAATTAGATCCTGCCATTGAAGAAGAATTTACGGTTCGTTATGACTGAATCCCCGACAAATGTTAGACGCAAGGTGTTGTGGCTCGGCTTTGGTTTGTCGTGGCTATTGTATGTCCACCGATATGTTTTTGCATTGATTAAGACGGATCTCAAAGAAGAGTTCACGAAATTCGGCATACCTGAAGCGGATCACAACGAATTACTTAGTTATCTCTCAGCGGGATTTTCGGCGTCTTATGGCCTGTTTCAGGTTCCCGCCGGTATGGTGATTGACCTGTTCGGAGCCCATCTTTTTTTAACGGGCTCAGTTGTTGTATGGTCTCTAGGATTTGGCTTGTTGGCATTGGCGCCATCGACCACGGTGATGTATGTATCCAGATACACCCTTGGGATTGGACAATCGGGTGTGCTTGCCGGAATCGGCCGCCTGACAAAGGTTTGGTTTCCGGCCGAATCGCGGTCGTCGGCTCAAGGTTTACTTGGTGTTACGGCATCCCGTAGCGGTGCATTTTGCTGCTATTTGTTTTTTCCATTAGCAATGACTTATTTGTTCGCTGATACCTGGCAGACCGCCGTGCTTGCTTTGGCTTTGGTCGGTTTGTTTTGGGCATTCTTGTTTTACAGGCATGCTGCAAATGAACCCGGCGAACATCCTCAGTGTAATACCGCAGAAATTGCTTTGGTCCGCGGGGTCGAGACGATCGACACGAATGCTGTATCAAAACGAATGGGCATTGGGCAACTTTTGAAAACGGCATCTGGATGGGGACTTGCCAATGCAGTCCTGATTACTTTGGCCGCTTCGTTTAGTACCGTTGCTGATGCATTTTACTCATCATGGATGCCCCAGTTTTTAGAAGAATCCCATGGTCTGGAGAAGAAGGTGGCGGGGTTCTATGCCGCTCTGCCGCTCGTCGGTGGTATGGCAGGCGGGATTATTGGTGGTTTACTGGGTGATAAGTTGGTGCGGCGCAATAATGGTTCCACAACATGGGCTCGCAGAATTACAGGATGTCTCGGTAAAGGCTCGGGCGCCATTTTAGTTGGTCTCTCTTTGTTGTTTATTGATCAACCTTTTATTTTTGCCTTGATTCTATGTGTTGCGAAAATCGGAGCGGATATATCATTGGCAACGCGTTGGGCTGCGGTAACCGATATTGGCGGTCCTGTAATCGCTACGCTGTTCGCGTTAACCAACGCGGCGGCCATTGGCGCAGGTATTGTGGGCAGTCTTGTCTACGGGAGGATCGTCCCGGATGTTGCCGAAGGCATCACTCCAGAACCGGCAGCGTGGTATCCAGTCCTTTATGTCGTCATTGGGATGTATGTGCTGTGCAGCCTGACATGGTTAATGCCTGATACTTCCAAGCCGTTATTCACGGAGCAGGAAAACGGCGCGAATAAATCGGTAGAAGAAATTGCGTGATAGTGAAGTGTCAGAGATCAGGCCAGGCGGTTGGAATTAAGGTGTAGTTTTCCGCGACGAACGATTCCTGCAGCGGTTAGTTTGCAGTCGCCAATTCTGATTTGGTCATAGCTATCGGTGAAGTTGAATTTGCCTGTGTGTTGTTCCAGTAATGCAATGTCGGCCACGGTGCCCGGTGTGAGCGTTCCAAGATCTCCTGATCGGCCAAGCACTTGTGCGGGTTGGGTCGTGGACATGTCGATGACATCGTCGAGGGAAAGTCCCAGATGTAGGAATTTGGACATGGTCGTGGGCATGTCGAACACGGGGCCATGAAGATTCATTTGATGCAGGTCTGTACTGATACAGTTTGGGATGAATCCCTGAGCAATGGCAGTCGCTGCGATGTCCCAGTTGAAACTGCCAAAACCATGGCCAATATCGAAGATGATCCCCTTCTCTTTGGCTGCAATTAATTCAGGATATACCTGATTGTCTTCGTTAAGCACGGTGGTGGAACCACCTTTGAAACAGTGAGTGATACAATCGCCGGGTTGCAGGTGAGGGATCATTTCCGGTAAAGTCATCGGGCATTCACCGATATGGATCATGAGCCATGTGTCAGAATCACGCGCTGCCTTTACCGCTTTGAGAAAGTTGTCCCATCCCTGTTGTCCGGAACCGATGATGTGTGCACTTGCGCGAATCTTGACGCCCACGGCTTTACCCGGAAATCGGCGAATGGTTTCCACAACACCTTCCGGATCTGCGTAACGGTCGTCCATAAGCTCTCCGTAGTTTGCGGCGACCAGACCAATGCATGACAGGTTCACCAGACCTAGCACTTCGGTTTCGACCCGGTCGATGACATCATGTTTGAAACCTGCAAAGTTGTAGCTTCCGGCACTTCCGGCGTCGAGAACTGTGGTGACGCCGCCGGCTAGCGAGGTGGCATCTGCATCGATACTCAAAGGTACATGTCTCTTGTAGACATGGGCATGGAGGTCGATCAGACCCGGGGTGATTATTAATCCTGACACATCGATGGTTTTCGCGGCGCTGTACGAGCCTGGTTCTGAAAGATCAGCGATGGTGCCGCCGACAATACCCAGATCCCTGACTTCATGGTGGTTTTGTGAGGGATCAACAACGGTTCCGCCGGTGAGAAGTAGATCGAGTTGCATGATCGTTTCCAAAGCGTGAAGGTTAGCAAGGAAGTATAATGTGCTTGTGCAATGGTTATTGTCACTGATTAGAGGACGGGATTCAAATGACGAATCTACATGAGAAATATGGACTGCGTCGTATTATCAATGCGTGCGGGAAGATGACCTCCCTTAGCGGAGCGAAGGTATTGCCGCCGATTGCCGCGCAGGCGAGCGCCAGTCTGGGTGAATTTTACGATCTTGATGAGCTGCAGGCGGCGGCTGGTACGGTCATTAGCCGGGTGACGGGTGCCGAGTCCGGATGTATCACAGCCTGTACGGCAGCCGGTCTGACAGAATCGGTTGCTGCGTGTCTTACGGGTAGCGATCTTGCAAAAGTTTTGAAGCTTCCGGATTGCCGATGGGGTACAAGTAAAGTCGTTATTCAAAAGGGGCATTGCGTCAATTATGGTTCGCCGGTCACACAGAATATCAGAATGGCGGGGGCAGAAGTTGTCGAGGTGGGTGAGGTCAACCGCACGTTGCCCGAGCATTTTCAACATGAACTGGAGGCAGGTGGTGTGGCAGCTGTGATGCATGTCGAGTCACACCATACGGTCCAGAAAGGAATGTTAGATCTGGCAAGTGTGCTGGAACTGGCGCATAAGTATGAAGTGCCGGTGATTGTCGACGGCGCGGCACAGGATCAGCGGATTCGTTCTATGATTGAAATGGGAGTGGATCTGATGGTGGTGAGTGCACATAAGTACCTATGCAGTACGACCGGCGGGATTGTTGCTGGC
>Ga0209404_10001164_pt1 | contig 18409 bp, 16 predicted proteins | sample TroAtlMetagenome_2_FD_187447 | JGI IMG/M metagenome (GOLD analysis project Ga0209404, IMG submission 187447) | Marine eukaryotic phytoplankton communities from Atlantic Ocean - Tropical Atlantic ANT8 Metagenome (SPAdes) (version 2) | ecosystem: Environmental > Aquatic > Marine > Oceanic...
ATTTCTATCGCAACATCTGACCCTTGATCAATAGTAAAAATTTCTTCTTGTGCCATGGGGCCCTCTCGTGATATATGGTCTTATTTATAACATTTAGTATTGCTACTATTTATACATTAAATCCAATAATCCTTAATCCAATGTTCGTTAACTTTATGCATTTGATTTTCTGAATTAGAAAAATGAACCATTTTAATAGTATCACAAAAGTTACCACCCATAACATACGGTTCATCAGGATTTACATCTCTGATCCAATTACGGTTAATCTTTTTATAGTCTACATCATGATATTTTGCAAACCATTCCATTGGAAACCAATATTTGTTTTTAGCATGCTGATCAATAAAGTTTTGTTCTCCATTAACAGGTCCTTCAGCAAAGCCATTCTCAATGTAATAACTTTGCCAGTGTTCAGGATTCTTACTAAACTCTTCCCATAGATATTGAGTCTCACCCATATAATACATTTGAAAACCACCATTCAGTTTACAAAAATGTCTAAGATTAGACCACCATCTTTCGAAACATCCAAAATGATGCCTACCTAACCCATATGTAAGTATTGGATCCATGTCCCCTACTATTATCCAATCTATATCAAGTATTAGACATTTTTCTCCTTCTTCTATGCCACCAAAGCCTGTCTGATGAAATATTAATTTATGCCATTGAAGCTGATACTCGTCAGGATTTTCTAATGGTACAACTATTATATCAGGATCTAGTCCTATAGGATCTTCTGTATAGCAATACAGTTTATAGTCCACTGTACTGTTTCTGTTTATGCTACTGTTTAGCTTGTTAACATATTCAGAAGAATATTTTGTTCCTACTTTAAGTGTTAATATATTAATCATGTCACGCCACCATCATACATACCAAATGCCCATTTCTTTTCTCTACACCACCAACACTCTTTACATGGTTTAGTAAAATAATCTGTTTTCTCTGCATACTCGACGCATGATGCAGTTAGTGGAAATAAATCATCCATAAGATTAAATTTTTTGTATTGAGTTGCAACAAATCTTTTATCTACAAATTCAAATGGACAGTAGAAAGGTTTACCGTGATGCTCATGATAAGGAACACGATCATGACCATGTCTATCTCGTCGCTCTTCTCTCTTATACATTAGATTATGTTTTTTAGCTTCTGCATTAGTAGGATTAGCTGTTCTACCATGAAATAATACTTCTATTGTACCATTATCTCTTAGTCTTTCTTCATGTGCTCTATGATGATTTACTTTATCTTTCTCATAATTCTTATCATAATAATCTACTGCATGCTCACCAATATTTACTGATGGAAACATTTCTTTAAATAGTTGTACTATCTCTTCGGCATTCCAAATATTAGTAGGCCGTTCATTGTGTACGCCTGTTATAGGAATTATAACAGCATCAGACTTTCTTGCTTCTAATTCTCTACATGTCATAAACATAACAAGTGATGAGTCTGCGCCACCAGATAAATTTATTCCTATTTTTTTAAATTGATTTAGTCTAGGGTATGGATCCCAAAAGTCAACATTTCCATAACGAGATTTATAAATCATATCCATAACCTTTTATTTACTTTATAATAATCTTCACCTATAAAATATGTATATTTTGATTTACTAAGTACGTTCATTAGCCTATCCCATGAATCTTTTAATTCATCTAATGTATAATGATTAAGCATATCTATGTAACCATAAATATTGCTAGCATTAAATATAATTTTTTTATCTGTGATATATGGTATTAATTGCTCAGGATTTTTTACTAAATCAATTACCATGTATTCATATTTTCCGTAATATATTTTATCAATAAAATCAAATGGTGTTATATTATTAAAAAAACGCCTTGTAGGAGATGTTGCTTTAACATCAGTATGAACATCTTTCATATAAGTTTTACCTATAAGTTCAGATCTTTTTTCCCATTCTTCCCATGCATTAAATTCTTTTTCTGATTTAAATCTAAAAAAATCTCTAATTTCTTTATGTACAATATTAGATTCATGTTTATAGTTATAAGCTAAAAAATTATTACAATTAAATAATACACCTAAATGTTCATGATTAGTCCCAGTACTAGGACCAACAATTAAATCAAATTCTATATTCTTTGAATCTGGTGAAACGAATTCACAAAATGTATCTGTAGTATATGTCCAATAATTACTATTATCAGTATTACCTCTGATTTTATAATCAACATTTATAGGGTCAGGTTTTTCTTTATTCCAAAAACAAAAATTTTCTGTTTCTATTGTTTGGCCGTTTAATTTTTTCCATTTCTCAAATGCGTCTAATAATATATCATCATCTATGTAAGTCTTATATTTAAAATTACCTGATAAGAAAAACCCCCATCTATGATTATTTTTTAATTCTTCTAATGTATTTTTTATGTAAGGTAAATTTATACACCCAGTTCCTCTAGGTTTACCAGTTGACCACCAAATTGCTGAATCTATATTTTCGCTATTGTTAATATATACTCCCTTAGCATAATTTTCATTCGATCTAATTAATGTTTCTAATGAATTTTCTATATGATCTAAATGCACTATGATTTGATATCGATATTGATCGCTTTCGTTCATTACTGTATGATAAAAATAATTATTAAAAAGATATACTCTACCTGGCCATAAATGTAAATTTTGAGTACTACCTTTTACTAGCATTGACCACTTAGGAGTTTTAGGTCCTAATTCTATATTTAATGCATTAAACAATGAATTATTATAATTATCCGAGTGTGGTCGTATAACACCATTTGGATCTAATCTCATAATTCTTATTCTTTTGTATTTTAATCCATCAAAAAAATTATCTTTAAAATATTTTGTTAGCAAAGGTGCTTTTTCTTCTAAGCACCATTTTAAAATAGGTTTTGTAATTCCGTATTTAGAAGGATGATCAGTTTTTTCCTCATCCATTCCGTATAATGTTACTGCAGACCATCCATTTCCTCTAGTCCCGCCGTGTTCATAAAAATTTAGATTTTCTATTTCTTTAAGAAACTCTTCAACTGGTATTGGTTTATTGGGTGTTATAGTATACGATGAGCTATGAACATTAGTCATCATAGCTTTGCATATTTCTTTAATCAAATTGTATTCCATAATTTTTTCCAGTCACCTCTAAGAGATGATAATCTATCTAAGTATTCTATTAATCTATTTCTTTCTTTAGTCATTTCTTCATTACTAGACTGTTCTAATTTATTTTTCATTCTTAATGCAATAGGTTCAAATTCAGTTCCAATATATTTTTCTATTATTCTTTTAGCATCTATATGCAAATGTGGCTGTACATGACGAGGATAATCTACATATTGCATAGAAAATTGTCCTGTGTAAATACTTTTTGTTCTATAAAAATTAAATATATCTTCTAAATCATCTACATTTAAAACTGAAACCGTAGGTGTAACCATTATATCAATTTCTTTGTTTTTACTTCTTTCATTAAATAATTCACGTATATAATCTAAGTTATCTTCAAACTCATTAAAATCTTTAGGCCATCTAATCCATTCTTCTTTTTCCATAAAATGATCTGCTGAAACAGTGATTGTTAAATTTTTAAATTTTTTTATATAATCTTCAAATTTATGACCTTTAAATTCTATTTTAGATAAATTAGTGCCCACAGAAATGCAAACACGAGAAGCATGTTCATCAGGTATTTTATCTAAAAACTCATAAAATCTTTTTACTTGTAAAGGTTCGCCACCTAAAACAATTATTTTTTCAATATGTTCTAAATTATTTAAAACATGATTTTCCATTTTTTCATATGAGATTTTATTATGTCTTTCTGGTTTTACAGTATAACCAAAATCTGCTAAGTCGTATCCATGTGATTTTAAATCATTTTGTCTTCCAGTAGAGTGATTTGGATGACACATATAACACGATAAATTACAATAGTTACCAAACATCCTTAGTTTTATTTCAACTTTACCGGTATTTTTTAATATTCCATGACTTGAAAGATGCATCTTTCTTGGTGACGGTACATTTAACTTGTCCATTTCATAACAACGTCTACAAGCATCTACATACTCGTTATTGATAATTTTATCTCGTATAGCCTGCATATCTTTACTAAAGAAAAAATCAAATGGTAAATCTCTTGTTACGTTCCAATTATTCCTTAGCTGTTCAGATATTTTAGTTTTTGTATCAGCATGACAACAAATATCATATTGATTTGTACTATCATTAAATATATGCATAAATGGTAATGGGCAGTATCTATCCATAGTAATCATCGTCTTTAAAATGATTTTTCCATTCAGGAAAATAATTTAATATATTATCTTTCCTAAGTTTATCTCTTCTTTTGATGTGTGCTATCATAGAGTGATATTTCATTTCATCGAATTCTCTTTTCTCTAAATATTCTATAGCTTTTGTACATTTTTCAATCATGTCATATGAATTATTATATAAACGATCTAAGTAAAAATCTCGTACATCATCTGGTAATGACTTGAGTGTAAACCATGATGGTCTAGTAACATTAAAGTAACTTGGTGTTATGCCAAATTCTTTACCAGCTTCCATTGCTTCATCTACATAACCAATCGATATAGGATTCAAAGTCATTGCAAATCCTATATTTGTATTAGGCAGAGCATGCATCATTCTAATATTTTTTTCTACTTCAGCCCACTTAGATGGATACCTGATATAATCATTTTTTGGACCCCATAATTCCATAGAACATTTGTAATGTACTTTTTGAAATTGTGCAAGTAAATCTCTAATATATTCCATTTTTGGATAGCCATAGTTATTAGAAAATATAAAAAGCTTTTTATCTTTCGCCCATCCTTCTTCAACACACTTTTCTAATATCTGTATGTACTGCTTGATTAGAAAAGTTTCGCCACCTATTAATTGTATACGCTTAGTCTTTTTAATTGTACGCCAAAACTCTTCCTCATCAATATTATTATCTTCGTATCTAATTAAAGGAGGCGTAAAAGGTACTGTTGAGCCAGATCGTTTTTCAGATCTTTGTATAATTTCTTCAGGAGTAAACTCACCTAATGCAATCCACTCTTCTGCAACTGAAGAAGAATCTTCGGCTGAACACATTAAACATTTTAGATTACAATAGTTTCCCCATACCTTAATTTGTGATGTGTGTATTTTATCTGGTACAGGATATTCAGATGCTGGATTTTCTCTGACAAATTTTACAAGTCTATCTAATTCTTTTAACTCTTCATGATCATTTTTCATATCATTGTTATAAGCCATTCGTGGAGTACTAAATCCTAAGTATTCAGTCTCAATGCATCTATAGCAAGTCTTAATTGTCCGTTCACGATCTTTATGACCATTAGCCATTTCGTCACGTAAACCTCTAAGCTCTGGCTGATTCCATACGCCTTCAATACCAATCTCAGCAATATGCTTTTTTACATTCATTGTTGTATTACAACATGGATGAGCAAATCCATATGTCGGAATGTACATATGGATGAAAGGCTGTGAACAGAAAAACTCACCTTTCTTTTTTATGACTTCATTCAACATATATCCAATATCAGGCTTGTCTTTTGAAATAGGAGAAGCAGCATTGGCAAAATCATCAGGATTATTTTTTAGTTCAATCCTTTCTAGATTAATTTCTTTTTTACTTGTTATTTTCATTTTCTTCCTATTACAATAAACCTATTATAATTTTTATAATTTTTTGTATCAGAAAACCACACTTTTTCAAGTTCATATTGTTTAATTAATTCTTCTGGACTATTTACGCAATTTAAATGTTCTTCTACATCTCCATAGTCATTAGATTGCAATGCTACATAACCTTTTTGTATATTAAGAGGCATCATATGTTCACAAGAAGTATTGATAGTAAGCTTATCATTACCATTAAATTCTAATTTAGTAGCATCCGCTAGTATCCATGTTATATCATGTCTTTCAGGAAAATATATATTTTGCGCTATTGATAATGCTGTATCATCAATTTCATAAAAATTTATTTTTTTATATTTTAAAAACTTGTCTATTAGTGGTATAATTATATTACCGTACCAACCGCCTACAATGTTTATTCTTTCTATACAACTAGGTAAAGTACCATTAGCCTGATAACGATTTAGCTTCATCATCATTCTAGTTTTAGCTTTTATTTTTCTTTCTTCAAATGATTTTGATATATCTAATGCACGTTCAGGATATTTAGATATTACTCTTTGAGTCACTTTGTCTATATTAAATTCCATAATAAATACCTTTCGAATGCTATTTATAGTAGGTTTAAATGATTAATGTTATATGTGTGAAGCAAGGTGATCGTTATGATCACGTTTATCCGAATAGACTTAAAACTATGGTAGAACGTAATCTATCTATCCCTCATAATTTTTATTGCTATACTGATAATGATTATAAAGTAGATTGCAATATAATTCACATGCCTGATGATGGATTAGAATTATGGTGGCCTAAACTCAGAATGTTTGAAGAAGGCTTTGGTGGTTTAGAAGGCAGATGTTTATTCTTTGATTTAGACGTTGTAATACAGAAAGATATCACGTTTTTGCTTGACTATGAAGAATTTCATATGATACAAACATATTGGAAATACGGTATAGAAACTACCTATGAATCAGGTATGAAGCAAAAGCAGGCATATGATATGAATAGAAATAGTTCATGTCTATTATGGACGGCTGGAGAGAATACACATATATGGGAATACTTCTGGAAAAATCCAGAATTTTATATGCTCAAGTATGCTGGCATAGATCGATTCATGTATCATGAGGGACTAACACACAGAGTATTTCCGGAAGGAATTTTTTATTCTAGAAAGCATGGGATAAAATATGGCGACAAGCCTTTGAATGAACCCCCTTGGTATAAAAGCGATGATCATGCAGTTTGCTTAATGAATGGTATGCATAAACTAGACAAAGAATATTTTGATAAATGGAATCCTTATGAAGGTTATGAACAATATTATCTATAGCATATATTCTCCGGGATGTAAACAGTTAGATTTAAATTATAATAAAATAAAAAGAAGACACGAACAATATGCTGTGTCTGTATATGCTAGTTATGTTTGTTTTCATTATGATAGCATGGATTATAATGAACTGCAATTTAAAAAATTATTTTTATTAGAACATATGTCTCAGTATGCTAACAATGTTTTATATTTAGACTTTGATGTTATACCTACAGAAAATGCAAAGAACATATTTGATATGAATTATGAACTAGCAATGCTGCCGTTGATTAGGCATGAGTCATACGATTTTAAAACACAGATTAAAAACAAAAATCATAGAAAATATAATACGTTAAACAAAGCCAGCGAGATTATTTTCAATACGGGTGTGATAGTAGCAAACGATGAAGCTATACAAGAACTAGATCTTAAAAATACATATCATTTATTTGATGGTAATAATAACGAAGCATTTATGACATGGGTAATAGAATCATTTAACATACAATACCAAATATTACCATTAAGTTTTAATTATATCTTAGACGAAAAAAACGCCACTACACCTAGTGACGTTCATTTTGTACATTACTCTAATAAAGACTTTTCTTTTTAGGTATCCATATATCTTTTTCTAAATCATGATCATAATCATTTTTATAAAATCTTCTGCACTCACCTAGACGCATAATGCTTTCAAAATATTTACCTGGTTCAATCTCACCAAAGAAGTTTTCTCGTTTAAAAGAATCTGGATCTATTACTTTTAAATTATCATTTATATCTACGACTACATTAGACAATTTATAATCTGCATGAAAAAAATAATGTGTTTTTAAATGATTTAAACTAAATTGAAAGAAATTATTCCATATGTCTAAATATTGCGCAATATATTTATTTAGTTTATCATGATTATAATCTGAATCATATTCTTTTACATAATAATTTAAAGAATACTTATAATCTACTTTTTCCATAGTAATAATATTATCAGTTATATCATATATTTTTACTATTCTATTATCATAATTATAAAGTCGTTCGTATATTATTGCCCATTCATCATCTATTTCATTATTTTTTTCGTGTTTTTTCTTTTTTACTATATCATCGTTAACGTATATTGTATTACGTTTTCTTTCAATTATTTCGTTTCCCATAATTCTATAGCTGCTTTCAATGCGTCAGGTACTGTTTTAGATATTCTAAGATTTTTCTTAAGTGTTCTATCAGTATTTTTCTTTATAAAATCCATTTCGAATAATTTTAATTTAAGCTCAAATAAATATTCTGTCGATGGGTTATCAGTAAAAACATGTTCATTTAAAACTTCTGGTAATGATGCAGCAACCCTTATTTCTTTTGTTTCTACCACAACTTTAGTATTACCATCAGGTTCTTCGTCTTGTCTTTGATAAGATACATCGTCTTCTAATGCTACGTCTGATAAAATCCACCCATTTTTCTTTGCAACTTCTATTGCTATTCTTTTAATTGAGTTTTGTTCTAGTCTAATATTTTTAAATGTGTCTTCGTGAATCTGATCAAGAGTATATGATTCCATCAACATCTTATAATCAGTGTCATTATCATCTGCATCTAAATGATAATCAATTACTTTAAAGTCACCATTTTCATCTGGTTCTTCTGAAATTAAAGATGCACATATAGTGTCACGTTCGTTATTTGTAAAATATGCTCTATCTACTGTATATCCTTCAAGAAGCGGCATTTTTTTTTCTCCTAAGTTTGGTTCACTTTAAGTGTCCAAGTACTAATTGTTTGTGGGTTACCGTTTGGAAACTCTTGAGCTCTATAGTCATCAGCGTTTACAAAACGCGTTTGATAATTACCAGAACCATCTAATCTAGTATCTACCATACTGGTTCCCATTGTAGTTCCAGATCCGTTAACATTATATCTAATTCGTGTACCTGCAATATCTGTTGCACAATGTCTTATTTCATTTTCTAATAATGCATCAATTGCAGCTTGAGTATATTCTTGCAAATTATTATCAGGGTTTCTAATAAATAACATCTCTTCCATTGTTGGTGCTGATATATTATCTTTTGATAACAAGTAATAACTTGCAATTGTAGTAGGTTGATCAAGCGTTTCAGGTATTCCGCCAGCTGTATAAGCACCAGTATTTGCCCTTGTATCTGTAAATACAACACTAGATGAAACAGCTGAATAACCAGAAAGGCTAGTAGATGTATGAATACGATATGTACCTGGTTGACCTACTGCACTAGTTAGCGTATCGATCGCTGGTAAAATAAAAGTATCACGCAAATCTGTTAATGACATTGCTTTAATAGCAGCGCCATCATAATATATAGGAAACGCTATATTATTTGTATCTGATGTTACGGTTGTTGATGCAACAGATTCATTAATATGATCATAATCTGCGAACGCATTGCCGGGTTCAGCAGTTGTACTCTCTGGAGGCGTTGATGTTGTACTAGTTGAATACGCACCTGCTGTTTTTCTATTATCTCGCATATTAGGAGATATATTACCGCCGCTACTTACGCGTGATAATGTAACAGATGGGTTAGCTCCATACAAATATCTGCATCTATCTTTCACTGCATCAATCTGTGCATCAGTCATTTCTATCAGGTCGTTACTACCTGTTAGAATTAATGGTCGTACTACTGCCATAATTTATACCCACGGATTAGTTGCGTATGCTATTGCACTATCATTATCGAAAATTGATGGAGCGTATAATTTCCTTAGTTCAGTTCCGTTAGAAGCAAATATTTTTAAAACTGTCATTCCTTCAAATTTAGCACCAAAGATTGCTGAGTCTACCATATGGTTTGAATCAATTTGATCATCTTTGATCATATGATTTAAAACTGCATCAGAATCTAATGTGATACCTGACATAACCGCTGAATCAATATTACCTGCACTATCTACGATTCTGTTAATAGCATCTACAAGAGTTAAGAATGTGCCAGCTGATTCATTATAATTTAAATTTGCTTGGCGACCCATGTCACTATCAAGAGAATTTATAGATGATACTGTATTACTGTCGCCACCTGATGTATCGAGTAATGCTGTATCTCCTACTTGTAACGCTAAAGTATTCGTCTTTACACGAAAATTGTTAATCGTATCTGTAAGATTTACCTGAATAATAGCCATTTTATAACTTCTCTTTTATGGTTAATAGCAACTCTTTAATATCTGACATATCTTCTTTTAACATTTCAACGTCATCTATTAGTTGCTTTTTTCTTTCTTCCTCTTGGGCCATCGCGATCTTACGTGCCTTAGCTGCCCGTATTTCTGTACTATTTATATTCAATATTGCACCCGATCTTGGATCTCGTGCTAGTCCTGGTTTTCCCTCAACCGGTATCATGTAGCCATCGCTATAGCTCGTAAATCTCTTATGACTGGCACTTTACATGAGTTAGTAGATCTAAATACTATCTTAAGTTGAAATGCAGTAAATGCTGGAGATACACCGCCTTGACCACCAGGTAAATATGAATATTCTCTAAATACATCTGGATTGTCATCAGTTGGTACAGCCTCTTCTTTATTCAATGGAGAATATTGAGCGGTCAATACCGAATCAGTTGCGCCATCGTGTGTACGTAATAATACATCAAAGTCTGTACCTGATGGACGATTGGCTGCTATGAGTATTTTCATCCCGACAGCTTCTTCTGCAAGTTGAACTGGTATCGTAATATGTTTAGATAACATAGATCCATTACCTAATACATCAGTTTCTGCAACATAATTTAACGGTACATTTTTACCGGTTGTTACTACAGAAGCCTGATCATCGACCATATTATGAGTCAATGTAAGAGATGTTCTTTGTGTATCAACAATAGGTGATACTTTTGTAGATAGCGTATCAAGCTTAACTCTATAAGTAGTTGACTTTACTCCTGCCGCTAAGTTAGCTACTTCATTTACACTGTTTGCAACCATCTTAGGAAATTCAAAACCAGTTAATGCATTGTTAGTCACTGGAATCCAATTAGCATCTTTACCATATGAGGTTTCTGTTCCTGCTAATGAATTACCAGATATAAATTTTGCTTGATGAGTTGTTAACGTTTTAGGCGGCACTAGAGTTTCGATAATAGGATATACAGCATCGAACATATAGTTCGGAATGATTGATACGGCATCACCGCCACCAAATACAGTCGATGTTGCCGCTGCTCCAGCTGTGAATCTAAATCCATAACCGTCAACTGCAGTAATAGTTCTATTACCATTTATGTTATTGGCTGTAATACCACCAGTAGCCGTAGCTCCACTAATCATTACTAGATCGCCGACTCTAAGTCCATGACCTAACGCTTGAGCTTCAACTGTAGTAGATGTATTAGTAGTTAATAATCCATCAGTATCTAAAATAAACTTAGGTACTTCTCTGTTTTCAAGAACAGCATATGATGTTGCGGTTGAAAATTCTGCACGTTGAATTGTAAATGTTAAATCACGTTCTTGATCTGGTGTCCATGTTCGCGCGTTTTGTGATAAGAACATAGAACCAAGAGAAGGCTGTTTCGCAACCCTAGCTTCAGTAGATCCTAGTACTAAATCTCCCGCACGTGCAACATATACATTATAAGCAGTTGTATCGGCAAGTAGAACAATACAATATTCTGTATTACCGTTAAGATATACAGGTTCATCAAATTCAAAGTTAGTAATTGCTGTTGCATCAGTACTTACATTTACATTCGAAGGTGATAATACTTTTGTACCATTTGGCACAATATCATCTGATGACGGTATGCCATTTACTGTTGGACGTATTTGACATGCAACAGGCACGACAGTATCTTTAGTTTGAAATCTTACACCAATCTTTGTGATGAATACACCTTCTTCTTCATCTACCATGAATGACTGCGCTAGTGGATCGACCCTACGACGGCGTCTGCGGTTTTCTGTACCACCGATAGTAACTACTCGTGTATTATTATATTCACGTTGCCGTGTCTCTAAAATACCTGTACTTGTAAACGGTACTGTTGCAATCGATGTAGAGTTCTCATCATTAGGTAAACTAATGTCAAGAAGTTTAAACTCTCTTGTTCCTGATCTAAATCTTTCTGTAGATGTAGATGGTAAAAAGAATGAACCCGCAACATATCCTTCATTATTCGTTGTTAGCGTTGAACTACCTGAAGGGTGCGATGTTGCTCTAGCATGTTCAGTACCAAAATCAGTATTATCATTTGCTACACGTTGGAATGTTTCTGCTCTTACCCAATTTGCAACTGGTTTATTATCGAAAAATGCAAACACTTGAGTATTTGGTTTTAATCCAAATGCACGGAAGTATATTTTACGTGAACGCATATATGGAACAAATACCTGATCGATTAGATGATCACGTACTAATACACGATCTGAACGATCACCAATAACTCTATCTGTTTGGGTTACTCTGTCTCTACCCTGATCAAATGTTCGTGTTCCAACTACTTGACCCATGCGTAAATTAACTTGTTGTCCTGTCCAGTTAAAGATAAAATCATTAAATAAAAGTGGTCGTTGAGAAGTAGATGGAATTACACGTGTCTGTTGTGGGTTATCTTTATCTGCAAGATATCTACGCTCAACCCAGCTATCTGATGTTGGTGATAATTCTAATAAGCCTTCATTTATAACAACAGCAAATGGGTTAATATTTTCTGTTTCTGTTGCTTTATCTTGTACAATATAATCTACATGTGAATATGTTTTATATACTGTATCACCTTTTAGTATTGTATTTGTAGATTTATCTGAATCATACTTAAGGTTAATATTATTTTGAGCTTGCCATGGACGTACAACTTTTTCTACTAAATCAATACCAGCCTGATAATTCTCATCTTCTACAAATGAACGTGATTGATCTGTAAAGTTATCAACAAAGAAACCAGCTTTGAGTCTGTTATTATTAGACGCATCAAGTACGGCTAAAGTTTCGGTTGATACTTCAAGTAGGTTAAGAGCTGTAGTCTCTTCAAGATTATCGATACGGCTTTCTAACTTACCGATATCTGCCATTGTAAATCGTTTTGCAGGAATTCGTTCTTTACTTAGATCTGAATCATGAATCGTATATGGATTCATCTCAACTCTATATAGTTCCATTGAGTTTGCAGGAACAGGTGGAAATTGAGGATTAAGATCTGGTTCAGACTCTAATACACTTATATTATTGAATCGATCAATAACAACTCGTGCATTCTTACCTTGATAGTATGATACATCAAACTGAGTTGTATCTCTATCGCGTGGTAGTTCGTTAATACGTGCACCAGTTGAGTAATCACCTGGGAATGTAGAACCTGGATTTACAGATGAACGAAAGTCTAATACATTACGTAACTCATATTTAATACCATTCGTTGCTGTATAAGTTGGAATATTATTATAATCCACTTGACCAGTATATGAGTTAACCGCAAAGAAATCACCACCAGCTTGGTGAGCAAAATACTTATATCGTACGAATATATTACCGGCCGGTGTTGTTTGACCTGGTTTTTTCTGCATTTTACCACGTTGATAATGAGTATCACGTTGACCATTATCTAATGTATATCGAGGCATAACACTTGTGCCATCTGAATCTACTGTAGTCAATCTTAAGACTTCATAGATATCAGGAAAATTAAGTTCTAAATGGCCATCTGCGTTTGCAGTTACAGTCTCAGTTGTTTCAGTTAAAACTTTATTTCTTACTGATGCCTGTGCTTTGTTTACAAAATAAGCAACATTTACTGTTGCGTTGTTATGAGATGTACCAATTTGAGCAGCTGTACCACCATTACCACCAGAAATAATTGATGGAGCAAATGCATTACCACTACTTGGGTTAGCACCTATCCATAAATCATCATCAGCAAATGTTTCACCTGGTGATGACAATGCAGTCAGAGTACCTTGACCTGAACCGTTTGTTGTTACATTTTCTCTACGTTGTACAGTTAATGAAATATCTGATATTGCTTGCGGTCTGTCATTGGGAACAGGAAATAACATTACGTCATTTGCAGTTTCTCTAAATGCCGCTTGGCTATTATCTAGAATGACATTAAAATAGTTCGTACCACTTGTACCAATTGAACGAGTACTTTGTCTGTTATTACCTGGGCTCATTTGTAAGTCAAATAGATAAATTCTATAATTAGAACCATCTTCTGTAATTGATCTTACACGCGCAGTACCAATAGTAGAACCACCATGACCTGTAGCACTACGTAAGTTTACTTTTTCAAATACACTAAGATTAGGTATGCCTCTATTACCAGTAACTTCTAAATAATTTCCATAGTCAACTGATACTACATTATTATTAGACGAAATAGTTGTACGTGGTTTAGAAACTGGTATACTAAGTGGAGCATCTACGATAGATCTATATCCATCTACATATGCAACGCCTCGGCTTACTTTATAATCAAGCTTTGTATTATCTGAGTCATTAGTTTCGAATGCTAGTTCAAAACGCTTTGCAATATAATTACCTGACTCTTCTTGTGTTCGTAATGCAAGAATATCATTTACTTTATTATAGTCTTCTATACCTGTAACTTGTGTAGCAATGGCACCAGCTTGTATCTTTGCCACATATACAAAGTTATCACTACTTGTTAAATCAGCTTTATTTGCAATGGTTAAAGTTATACGATATCGATCAGCACCTGGACTTGAAGTATTAGGTGATACTCCTTGATTATCAAACAATGCGCTTGTATCAGCTGTTGTGATAATATCTTCTGTTACTTTAAAACCGATTGTAGCATCTGGATTGCCGGTATATTTAGAAAGAATAAAACTTTGAGCTTTTGCAAACACGAATCTATCAATTGCAAAGAAGTCACCTGCTGCAATAGAGACTTTCGTGCCCACACCTGTACATGGATTTGCTACTGTATCTGTAACCTGTACTTGTACTGTAGCCGGTCCACCTGTTAGAGTTTCCCCTGCACCTACACGTACGGGAGTAGTACCTGCTGTACCACCGGTTGTTGATGTATATCTTACAAATAGTGTGGCTGGGTCTGATCCAGAAGCATCTATTGCTTCAAGTACTTCCATACCTATAGAAGTAGTTCCAGATGTAAGTGTTACGCCTACAAAATTACCAGATGGTAATGATGCATTTTGTAACTTTACAAACTCATATGCGTTATTAATATTTACTGAACCAGGATTGACCGCAGCACCTTGATTAAATAAATGTTTACCCAAGCGACCTATCTCAGCCTGAGTAATTGTTTGCATTTGAGTCAGCTCACGTGCTTGAAGTGCCCGTCCTGAATTAAAGAGAATTCGATGATAGTTTGCACTATCAACCCAGTCATCTTTATATGTCGTTGCAAAAGTATTTTTGTTAAATGTATTGGGCATTCGTTATAACCTTATAACCTAATGATTATTTTGATATCTTCTGTAGCATCGTCAGATCTTGTTACAGCTGCTCTATTATCTATATAGAGAATTTGACCTGTAGCTGGATCTACGTCTCTTGCGCTAAGTACATTAGCACTATCGATAGTAGCGGTACCGGCTGCGTTTTGTTCATTTATTACTTCACCATTTTGGAAACTTAAGAATCCTGTTGTTTCATTTTGATGATAAAAAATTGAGTTTGCATCTAATGTATCAACAACTGCTTTAGCACCAGATGTTTGACCAATAATTGTTTGGTCTCTTGTGAATGCTGCATTGATACTTGAGATATTCATCATCTTCAAAGCATTACCAGTATTACCTGTATATATTGTACCATTTGCTGAATCTTTAATATTACGTACTAACATAATCTGTCTAAAATCATTATTAACTACCCAGTCAGAATCTTCGTCACCTGCAGGTTTCACGTTAAACATAAGTGATGTACATTTTAGATCGTCTCGAGGATCAGCACCAAACCCATTTTTAAATGAAATGATAGGTTCTGCAGTAGCATTAGTACCGCCTCCACCCGTGATACTAACTGATGCAAAGTCATACCCTGTACCAAATACTTTATTACCGCCAGATTCAGCCATTTCGATCTTAGATATAGAACCACCGTCGATAAATGCTGTAGCCTTAGCACCTGTACCATTACCTTGTATTGTAACAGTAGGAGCTGTTGTATATCCTGATCCGGTATTAGTTAATCTATATCCAACAATTGCACCAGGAGTAGCATTTTGTTGTACGCTAAATTGTGTAGTATCATCAATAGATGATGATGAATCTATAGCATTAACTAATTTAACTGGTATAAAGTTAGATGCTTGGAATTTACTTTCTCTTAAAGCACCAATTGAATATAAAAACTTCCATGTGTATCCATCAGCAGTCATTATATGATCTGCTGTACCAGTAGGTTTGACTGTAGAAGTAACAGCTTGCCCCGCCGCATTTTTACCCTGTTCTAAACAGACATAAACATACTGTTCATCTGTATACACATAAAAAGGTTGTGCTGGAATTTGTGTAATATTATCGTCCCATGCTGAATAAACTGAGCCTGATGACCAGTTATATCTTTCAACACAAAAAGATCTGTCAGTAATAATTTTTACTGATTGCATAGAAAGTTGTGCGTTTCTTATTTCGCGAATGTTTTGAATAGGAGTAACAACTGTGTCAGCTGAATCGTACGGTTCAGATTTACCAACCGCAACGTGATAACTCACTCCTGCGCTATCTACATCGCCTATTAGAGTATCAATGACCCGTCTTTTAAAATTGTCTGTAACTATTGCTGGCATTTATCTATCCTATTGTTTTGATGCTAGGTGCCAATTCGCACCAGTCCATATCATAAATCCGGCTTGGTTTTGTGTAAATGTTGTATTTGTGCCGCCGGCAAAATTTGTTGGTTGTACGGTTGCTGTACCTGTACCATTATTTACAAAATATTTTAATTCACCAATAACTGTACCATCTAGAACAAATGCTGTAAGAGGCGTGGATGAATTAAATATTGTTAATGGCATTTCTTGGTCTACATTACCATTTGCAGTCATTGTTGTACTACTCAATGCAACTCGCGTATCTAATAATACTGCACCAGTACCCTTACCGCCTAACGCTAAACTAACATTGGTATCGCCACCGCCTGCATATACTGATGGATTAAATCCTGTTGCTTCATTGCCAATATCAACAAAGTTAATGGCATTTGGCGCTGTACTATAACTTGTTATAGTAGCACCTGCCGTATCCACAATCTGATTAATCTTTGGAAAGTTAAGTGATGCTGAATCTAATATTTTATTTTGTAATGTTTGCGCGTGTGTAGTCATAGCAAATGTATCGCTATCGCCTAGACTTGGTAAACGTAGTTGTCGGTTAGCAGTCAATGAACCTGGAATTATTTCGTAATTATGACTAGAATCATCATCTTTAATCTTTGGTTCTGTTAATGCAGTTTGTGCTAATGTTTTATTCAAAAGTGTTTGAGCAGCCGTATCTAAGACAACTTGACCGCTTGAATCTGGTATTGAAACAGTATTGGTTTTTGTAGGGTCGACTACTTCTAATTTAGTTATAAATGAATTAACACTATTACCGTGAAAATGAATACCGTCAGAATCAATAAACAAATATGGAGATACTTGATCGCTCTCGCCAAGAAATTGATATATCTCTTGAAAGTTTTGATTTATTTTTGTACCGGCATTACGTAATGAGTCACCTGTACCGTCGTTTGCGGTAGCGCCAGTATTAATTGTTTGTCTAGCCATGTTATCTCTCTTTAAAAGTTATCACTATTTATACTAGTTTTAGAAGAAGTCGTTACTAAAATTAAGAAGTAATTGATTATCACTTGACATTTTAGGAAATGATGCATCACCAGGTGCATTACCTTCGTCAAACGTTTGTGAACCAGCATTTGCACCTTCTGCCAATGTATCAAAGTTATTATCAAATTCTTGTAGTGTCATGTTACCGCCTTGTAAATGTCCTAATTGTATAGGAGCAAGTGTAAACGTTTGTTGTGTTGGTAGAATTTGTTGAACAATATGATTAGTTGCATTGAATCCAAATGTGGCAACATCTGCAATACCGGCATATATCGGACCTGTAGAATCTGCAATTCCAGGAGGCATAATTAAATAATCTGGTTCTGCAATACCTACAATCTGAACTTCACCAGCAACATACATACCTGCTGGATGAACGAATAATTTATATATGTCTCTCCACGTGTCTATAGGTAATGTAGACTTAACAAGCAATGCATACTTTTGATAAAGTTTATCATCAGTTAAATATCTTTGTTCGTCGGGCCCAATACGAGATGCTGAAATAGTAATTTCAGGTGCATAAGGCGTTATACCAGCATTATGGTTTTCTTTCTCTTTCTTTAAATCATGAACATTTCCTATAATAAAAACATTTTCTTTTGTG
>Ga0209404_10001165_pt1 | contig 18390 bp, 21 predicted proteins | sample TroAtlMetagenome_2_FD_187447 | JGI IMG/M metagenome (GOLD analysis project Ga0209404, IMG submission 187447) | Marine eukaryotic phytoplankton communities from Atlantic Ocean - Tropical Atlantic ANT8 Metagenome (SPAdes) (version 2) | ecosystem: Environmental > Aquatic > Marine > Oceanic...
ATGGACTAATCACTGCGTTTAACACGTAAAAAACGTATACTAACAACAGAAAACGAACACGATACAAGGGTGTCATGCAACTATTTGTAAACGATTTGACAGTAATGGACTTTTCTTACCTTTGCCCCAAACGCGGCATGGTAGGTGAAAGCTGGATTGTCGATGTAATCCTAACCGGTGAACTTAACGAAGAAAGTATGGTTCAGGATTTTGGAATTGTTAAGAAAGATCTTAAACGACTGATTGACGAGTATGTTGATCATAAATTGCTTGTGCCTGCAGAATATGCAGGCGCAACGGTTATCCACGATGACGTAAATGAACAGGTTGAAGTGCGCTTTACTTGCGAAGATGCGCGAGAAATTATGCTTCGCTGCCCAGCAGAAGCCTATGCGTTTTTGTATTCAGATGTAGTTACCATGGAATCGGTGAGCGTTTACTTAAAAGAGGTGCTTGCCACCCATTTACCCGAAAACGTTGATAACATTACTTTAAAGCTGCGTACCGAGGTGATTGATTCGCCGTTTTATCATTATACCCACGGGTTAAAAAAGCATGACGGAAACTGTCAGCGTATAGCGCATGGTCATCGCTCTCGTATTGATATTTACCTCGATGGTAAAATAAGCGAACAAGAACAAGCCTATTGGGCGAACCGTTGGGACGATATCTATATCGCCACTACGGAAGATGAAATAGCGTATGAAGATCGCAAAATAACCGGTTCAGTCGCTACCCCTAGCGATTATTTCTCGTTTGCTTACGAATCATCACAAGGCTATTTTGAGTTACTTATTCCTAAGGCCGATTGTGAAGTGATCACTACAGATTCAACGGTGGAATGTTTAGCTCAGTACTTGTTAGTTGAGCAAAAGAAACGCACTCCCAACAATCATTGCCAAGTAGTGGCGTATGAAGGTGTGGGTAAAGGCGCCATGGTGTCTGACTAATTACTTCATTTTTGTTTAAGTATGGTAGGCAAAATCGGGTAAAGGCTATTGGCAAGCTTAGAATAAAAGAACGGCACAAGCGCTGCATAAGTACTTTATAAATTCAGCATCGATGCGAATCAAGTGTGATGAAAGTGCGAGAAAGGAGTAGTAATGAGTTCTAGGGTTAAGGGTGTAGAGTCTGTCCAATCTAGTGTGATCAACTCACTAAAAGTCGCAGTACGTTCTGCTGGCATGTCAGTCTTACTATTGTTGGGTGGTAGTTTAACTGGCGCTCATGCGCAGCAAGACGGGATAACGTTAAATGGCACCCTAACGCAAGGTAGCTTGATAAGAGGTCAGGTTGCCCCTGATGCTGTCGTTACGCTTGATGGCGAAACATTGTCGCTAAATAGCGAAGGCAAATTCGTTTTTGGTTTTCCTCGCGATGCAGGCCTTTCTCACAAGCTTAAAGTCGAACTTGCCGATGGCACCAGTTCAGTACGAGAAATTACCCTCACTAAACGTGAATACGACATTCAACGTATAGACGGGCTAGACTCTAAGATGGTGACGCCGCCAAAAGCAGTGCTTGAAAGAATTAGACAAGACAACGTTAATGTGGCTAAAGCTCGCAGTAAAGTAACTGATGCCGATGCATTGTTTACGCGCTTTGAGTGGCCAGCTAAAGGTCCAATAACAGGCGTTTACGGAAGTCAGCGTGTATTAAATGGTGTACCAAAATGGCCTCACTTTGGCGTAGACGTGGGTGGACCTACAGGCTCGCCAGTAACGGCACCAGTTCAAGGCACAGTTACGTTAGCAGAAGATTTGTATTATTCAGGTAATACGTTAATTCTTGATCATGGAATGGGCGTCTTTTCTACTTTTCTTCACTTAGATTCCATCACAGTGAAAGTAGGCGATACAGTAGCGCAAGGCGAGCAGATTGGTACCATTGGCGCTACGGGTAGAGCGACAGGCCCACACCTAGATTGGCGAATTAACTTGGGCAAAATGCGCCTCGACCCTCAGACGGTAGTGTCGGGAACGCCTGATTAGAGCGGGAACGCCAGAATAAAGCGGTAACGCCTACATAGGCAAACAACGCGCCTCGTCATCTAACAATAAAAAGCGCTACCCAATGCGGTAGCCCTTTTTTGTATTTACTGCTAGCTCTTAGTATGTGCGTATCTAAAAAGACATAAATCTACATAAGCAAAAATAAACCGAGAGTGGTTAGTTAAGCCCCAGCCATGCTGAAAATTTGCTCTCATCAATAATGTCAAAATAGCACACATCTTCTCGTGCATTTCTTATGTCAAGATCACCAGTTAACAATCGGCCATCTCGAATAAGTGAAAGGCTGACTTGGCCAGTATTGGTGGCATCTAAAATCCGTTGTAATTTCACTTGGTTTACCACAAAACCATTTATGGCAATAATGATATCGTTAACCATAACGCCTGCGTCGGCAGCGGCTAAACCTTCAAAAACTTGCGTAACCGTTAATCCTAATGGAGCTGGCTTGCAGTTAGCACCTAATTGTCGTTTCATACCCTCAGCGCTTGTTTTGCCTCCTTTGTCATCGGCAGACACCTTGCTGCGGGTAATGAGCTTAACGCCAATGGTCGACAGCCAATTCTCTAACGGCACGTCTTTAGTGCCGTAAACCACATCAGCAAGGTAGTCAGAAATATCAATATCAAAATCTTGCTCACACAACGTGGCAATAACGTCGTCAGGGGTGCCTTTTTCGTCGCGGCCGTACTGATCCCATAAATGACGCATCAGCGAATCTAAGTTGATTTCATTATTCGACTTTTCACGTAGCAACAAATCTAGGCCAAAAGCGATAATGCCGCCTTTGGTGTAGTAACTAACAATTGAATTAGTTGCACTGGCATCCTGCTTGTAGAATTTTGTCCAAGCGTCGAAGCTACTTTCCGCTACTGACTGCTTAAACCTACCTGCATTTTGCAATAAACGCGTTAAATTCTGCGATACGATATCTAAATATTTTTGAGGAGTAATAGTGCCCGCACGCGCTAACGTGACGTCATCATAAAAGCTGGTAAAGCCCTCATAAATCCACAGTTGGTTTGTATAAGTTTCTTTTTGTAAATCGGGCTTTACCATCACCTCGGGCTTAATACGCTTAACGTGCCATGTATGGAAAAGTTCGTGGCTGCATAAACTCAAAAACGTAATGTAACCGTCAGTTTTTGTCTCGCTTTCGCCGACCATAGGTAGGTCGAAACGCGGAAAGAGTAGGGCGGTAGAATCACGATGCTCTAGACCACCAAAACCAGTATCTGCCAACAACGTCATAAACAAATAACGTTTAATAGGCTGCGGATCGCCAAATAACTGCATATGGTGCTTACAAATTGGGGTTAAGTCATTTGCAATACGCTCTATGTCGAGGTTATTTCTACCAGAGAATAACAACTCGAAGGTAACGCCCTCTACTTCAAAACTGTGAAAGTTACATACCCCAATATAAAGTGGATGGTCGATAAACTCAGCATAGTCTGCCACTTCATATTCCCAGCTATCTGGCATATCTTCAGTCATTGGCATACTGGTATAGGCACGCCAATTCGCCACAGCTGGTTTAATAATTTGTAATTTACATGGCTGTTGTTCAAAGCCTTCAACACTTAGAAATGCACTGGTGCCGTTAATAAAGGCATACTCGTCGTTAATAAACGCAGAACGGACTGATAAGTCGTTGGCATATACTCGATAAGTAATAGTGACTGCCTCACCCTGGGTATCGGCCTGCCACGTTTGCTTATCTAATTTTGTGCAAGTAATCGGTTCGCCAGAAGCAGTATTGCTCGCTGTTAAAGACACTATATTTTTGGCAAAGTCTCTCACCATGTAACTGCCAGGGATCCAAGACGGTAACGTGAGCGATAAGGTTTGTGATTCGTGAGAAGGCACGGTTAACGTTACATCAAACAAATGTTGTTGCCACGAGTAAATCGACAGTTGGTAGTGAAGTGAAGCGCTATTCATGGTGACCTTTATAAAAAATTATTCGTATCTTAAAAATATGGCGACATCATGCCTGATAGAGAAGGTTTTGTCAGCCGACACAAAATTGGTTACATTTAGAGTAAGTATAATAAGAATGTTCTTAAATACATGTCAGATAATGCAGTAAGTAGTCAACTTAACCGAGAAGACGTCGATAATTTGTGTGCCTTGCCACCGGGTGCAGTGGTAGATTTACAAATTACGACGCCAACGGCACCTAAGCGGGTAAAAACCGCTTATGTAGGAATGGAACTTGCTACCTGCATGATATTCCAGATACCCACTTCCGCAAAATGGATAGTTGTCAGAGACTTATTGACGGTGGGTAACGACGTAGTAGTACGCTTTGTACTTGAAGGCGATGCCGGGCAAGTTATAGCGTTTAGGGTAAAGGTTCTCAAATTATTGGCTAAACCCTCAGGGTTATTAATTACCAGCTTTCCACGCCGCATAGAATCTATAGGCCTTCGTGCTAACAAGCGGGCGCAGCCGGGTATAGCGGTTAAAGTGTCCTGTGAAGCCTTTCCTGAATCTGAACATGTGACCGGTATTATTGTGGATATATCTAACGATGGCTGCCGTATAGCTCTGCCGCTCAAGCCTGAATGGCCCATCATGATTGATGAAACTAAAATTGCATTAGTTTATTCAACCGATGGTAAAGAAGCCACGTTGAATGCCACTGTCAAAAATCACCAGTTAGAATCAGACTTTGTTTATTATGGCTTGAAATTCGATAGTGATGACGATGCTGTCAATGCACTCTTAGCAGGCCATACGCTAATTAGTTAATACGATGTTCACAACAAAAAATTGAAGCAATTATTATAACAATAAGTGGAATTTGCTATGAGAACGATTGAAAAGCTATTACTGCAATACAACGAAAGCCACCAAAATAAAACCAACGTGCTTATTCACGGCATTGCGGTGCCTAGTATCTATTTTGTCACCTTAGGGCTTATTTGGGCGATACCCGTGCCCGATTTCATTGCCAATTTCAATGTGACTTGGGCACATATCGTTGCCATTCCAATCCTGTATTATTATTTCAAATTGTCTGGTCCCATTGGTGCGGCCATGACACTGCTTACCATTGTTTGTTTCGGTGGTATTAATCTTATTGCCTACTTTGGCGTTAGTGTTTGGCTGTTCTGTCTATCGCTGTTTGTTGTGATGTGGATACTGCAATTTATCGGTCATAAAATTGAAGGTAAAAAGCCCTCATTTTTGGAAGATCTTCGCTTTTTACTTGTAGGCCCAGCATGGTGGTGGATGCATTGGCTTAAGAGATTGAATATTAGTTATTAGTTACGGTCACTAATCTTAGCAAAGCGTGCGACAAGTCGCATATGAAGTACGACCAAGATGCTCCTACAGAGGCTTACCTTGCGTATAATCTATCAATCAATTCAACCACTGGTAAACATGTGAGCCGCTTTCAGCGCGTTATTGAAAGTAACGAAAGGTTATTTTGGACATTGCACAGCGCAGGCTGGGCAGGTTTTGCCATCATCTATTATATTGGCTCGTTCCTTCACGATGTAAGGCCAATTTGGGTATTTATAATATTACTCAATGCTTACGCAGGCTGGTTGTTAACTATACCATTGCGTTACGTCTATCGCTGGGCAAGAAAACAGTCGCCGTTAAACATGCTAATGACAGTAATTGCATCCTGTTATCTGATTGCGTTGTTGTGGGCTGTGGTTAAAAATATAAATTATTGGGAAATTTACAAGCATGGCTACAGGCCTGATGCTTGGTACATGTATTTTACCAATACGATTAACTCACTCATCATGGTGGGCTGTTGGAGTGGCGTTTACTTCGGTATTAAGAACTTCCAGATGTTGCAAAAAGAAAAGCAAAATGCGCTTAAAGCCAGCACCATGGCGCATCAAGCGCATATTAAGATGCTGCGTTATCAGCTGAATCCTCACTTTTTGTTCAACACGCTAAACGCTATTTCTACCTTGGTGTTACTAAAAGAAAACGATACCGCAGAAGCGATGGTCTCTCGCTTGAGCGACTTTTTGCGCTATTCTTTGGATAACGACCCTATTAAACGAGTGCCTTTAGGCCAAGAAACAAAGGCCTTACGGTTATATCTTGAGATTGAAAAAGTACGATTTGATGACAGGCTAGAAGTGGTCTGGAATATCGATGAAGAGTGTGAAAACGCACTTGTTCCTAGCATGATATTACAGCCTATTATTGAAAATGCTGTTAAGCACGCCATTTCTAAAATGGAGAATGGCGGTCAAATTGCTATAACAGCCCGCGCGTTTGGAAACGACTTACTAATGGATGTGGCTGATAATGGGCCCGGTGCCGACATTGTAGATGGTCAGTTAAGCCGTGAAAATGGTGTTGGACTGGCGAATATTAAAGAGAGATTGCATTCACTGTATCAACGCAATTTCGCATTTTCTATTGAAGATAATCAGCCGTCGGGTGTACGAGTTCGAATTCGTATTCCCTATGAAGTAAAGGATGTATGCGCATGACAAAGCAAGTAATTAAAACCCTAGTGGTAGACGATGAACCACTCGCTCGCCGTGGACTTCGGGCTAGGTTAGAACGTCATGACGACATTCAGGTACTTGCTGAGTGTCAAAATGGGCTTGAAGCAGTAAGTAGTATTTCACAACTTCGTCCCGATTTAGTGTTTCTTGATATTCAGATGCCTGGGCTAAATGGCTTTCAGGTTATCCATAAGCTGCGTGAGCTCAACCAACCTATCCCCATGGTAGTGTTTGTTACTGCGTATGACAGTTATGCGATTAAAGCATTCGATGTGCATGCGTTAGACTACTTATTAAAGCCTGCAGATGATGAACGCCTTAAAGATGCCCTAGTGAAAGTGCGAGAATATTTCGCCACACAGCATCAAGATGAACAGTCTAAACGCTTAGTGAATTTGGTGGCCGAGTTGACTGGCGACGATTGCGAAGAAATCTTACGTAAGCTAGCCAATGGTGAGCCGGTTGAAACCAATCCTTACCCCGATGTATTGGCCATTAAAGATGGTTCTGAAGTTACCAGAGTGAATGTTCAAGACATACAGTGGATAGATGCCGCGGGTGACTACATGTGTGTTCATGCATTAGATGGTATGCACATTATGCGTAAAACCATGAAGGAGCTCGAGCAAGAGCTTAACCCTCAGTGGTTTGTGAGAGTACATCGTTCCGCTATCGCTAATATTCGTTTTGTGAAAAAATTAGTAAGCCACATTAGCGGTGAGTATCACCTCATTTTGCAAAATGACACCGAACTAAAAGTAAGTCGTAGTCATAGAGACAAAGTAAAAGCGGCGATGAAAATGTAACGCTAAAAGCTTGGGTCTATAAGCCTTAAACTGATAGCGTAGACAACGTATTTGTTCAAAAATGCCCGAGAAATCGGGCATTTTTATTTCTACTAACTGATTGAGTTAACTTATTGATATATCGTATTTAGTCAGGGTTATGCGTAACCATTTATCGAGTGCTACAGCAATTAATTAGTCGTATTTCAGTATCGTTCATTCATGATGGTGAGCATGGTTTCCATACTAGAAGGGTTTAACGGTTTGTTCTTCTCCCATGTTTGTGTAAGGGGAATTTCACTGGGCGTACCATTAAGTTCACCTACCATAACGCCGTTGGTGTCACTACCCACTAAACTCACAGCATAGGTGCCTAACTTAGTAGCAAGCAACCTATCTTGACTCACCGGTGAACCACCACGCTGAACATGACCTAGCGTTACAGGGCGAACTTCAGACTGGGTTTTTGATACCAGTTTGTTGGCCAAATCGTTAAGTCCACCAGGCCACACATTTTCAGCTACCACTATAATAAAGCTAATCGCGCCTTTGAGTTGTCTTCTCTTCTCAATTTGCCCAGTAATTTTATCCAGTTCTGCATCACATTGATCAAAGGTTTCTGGCAAAATAACGTAATCAGCCGCCGAGGCGAGGGCTGAATTCAACGCAAGAAAACCGGCATGTCTGCCCATCACTTCTACAATGAAAATACGTTCAAACGCGTCTGCAGTGTCTCTGACTTTATCGATTGATGAAACGACTGTATCGATAGCGGTGTAATAACCAATGGTGGCATCGGTGCCAGCGACATCATTGTCTATGGTACCTGGAATACCAATAATTTGACCGTGCCAGAAATCTGCCAAATGATCAGCACCTCTAAAAGACCCATCGCCGCCAATCACAATGAGGGTATCAACCTCTAGTTTTGTAAGGTTAGTGGCAGCAGTTTTTGCTCCTTCGTCGGTTTTGAAAGGTTCGCAACGGGCGCTGTGTAGTACGGTGCCCCCTTGCTGGATGAGGTTGTGCGTTGCTTGAGGCGCAAGTATCTCATACTCTTGCTCAAGTAAGCCGTTATAACCATGCTGGTAACCAAACAGCGTAAATCCTTGTCTCTCACAGGCTATAACAATAGCTCGAATACAAGCATTCATTCCTGGCGCATCACCACCCGATGTTAGCACTGCAACGCGTTTCGACATGTTTTCATCCTTTTCTCGTCTACTTGATAACGCCTCTTTAAATAGATGTTACTACGAACAAGGCGCTAGACCATACGGTAACATGGCAACATCAAAACCACACCGCCAATAAAACCTTACGTTGCCTGTAAGGTGCTGCCTTTAAAGCTCCGCATAACGCTTGGTATCAAAAAACAACCCGCTACTTAATAATCTTTAGGAGGTAAACTTTCCTTGTTAACCGCCGCTTTGGCTTTTTTGCCAATGGCTTGTTGCTCTCCCTTACAAATAGTGTCGTAATCATCGCGATAATACCTGAAGTTTTCACATTCACTTTCATAACGCTTTTTCGCTGACATCGCTTGCTGTGGGTAGCGATTATCATTCATCACTTTCGACAAGCTTTTGCATACATGTAATTGACGATTTACTTCTACAATATCTTCACAAGGAGGGGTTTGGCTGCATCCATTAAGTGCTACGACTGAAAGTAGGCTAGCAAGCGCACAGATTTTTTTAATTAGGGTTATTGTCATTATGTAATTCCCATAAAAGTGTCTAAGTCGTTACGTAGCGTAGAGTATTTCTCTTCGTGTTGCGCCTTTAGTGGCATGTCATCAATAAGTTTATAAAGTCGACGACATTCTTTAAATAAATCAGGATCTGGCTTTTGGTTTTTGCTTAATATCTGTAATAAGCACTGTAATAGGTTGAGGGCTACACCTGTATTTACCGGCGAAAAGCCTTGTGCAAGGGCAAAGGAGTCTTTTGCTTTTTCATATTGGCCTTGTTGGTAAAGCTGAATGCCTTCACGGTTGAACTGCTGATAATTAGTCATGTTTTGTTGGACTTTTGTCGTCTCTGAACGTAACAAGAAGTCGCTATTAGAATCGAATTCTAAATTCTGCTGTTTAATGATGTCTTGAAGTTGCAGTGCGTCTTCAAATTCACCAAGGTCGTACATGACTTTAAGGCTATCCGGTATAAATGTGATTGGCGGCGTGGTGTACTTTTCGTCTATGGCAGCTTGTGATTGCGCCAAATTCTTTTTGGCATCAAGCATTTTCCCATCAATAGCATTAACGCGAGCGTTGATAATGCTGCCAAAAATACTGACATCAAAATCTTCGTCTATACGTAATATGTTTTCATCAAACTTACCCCGTTGGAGGGCAAGCAAAGCTTCTTGTTGATAGCGATTTCGCGTGCGTTTGTCATCGGTATATTCGGCGACATCAAGCAAGCTTCGAATAAATCCACACCAATGCAGGCTGTTCTGATGTACGGTTCTTTTCGATAAGTCCCATATGGCCAAACTAGAGGTAGAGGCTAAAATGTAATCCTTATGGTTTCGCGCTATGGAGCATGCACTAAAATGCCTAGGCAAAGAAAAGGGCGAAAGTTTTATGGCATGCTTAATCGCAGAAATCGCGGCTTCGCCCTGATCCTTTGCATCATTGGCTTTCGCCAATACATCATGGGCCTCGGCATTAAACCGGTTGCGTTTAATAATATCCTCGGCAATACCAATGGCTTTATCGAATTCTTCTAAAGCTAGATAGGTTTTTGCCAACGCAACCTTAGCCCAAAGTATTGGCTTTCCCTCTAAGTAAGGCGCAAGTACATCCAGTGCTTTGTCGTATTGTTCTAGGCGCAAATACAGTTCAACTAAAAGCTGCTCACACGTGCCTGTATAGGGTGATGGGGTACTAATAAGATCTTCACACAAATCGATAGCATCGTTGATATTTTCATTGGCCACCTCTTGTAATACCGCCCCTAAAAACTGTCGTTTTTGCCATGCGCGGGTAATACGGGTTTTAAGTTGTACCTGTGAAAAGGGCTTAATAAGATAATCATCAGGGCGTCGTTCAATAGAGCCAAGTACTACAGGGCGCGCACTATCAGCGCTAATTAATATAAACACGGTGGTGGGTTTAATTAAGCGCTTTATTCTCAGCTCTTCTATAAGCTCGAAACCGTTTTTTTTGTCTACCCCTAAATGAAGATCGCAAACAATAATATCGAATTTCTGCTTTTTACACAGTGACAGCGCCTTTTCCGCAGAAGACTTGGTAACAACGTCACTTGCGCCCATGGAATGCAATAATCCACGTAGTAATAAGAGAAAAGGGCGTTGATCTTCAACAATAAGCACCTGCTTATTCGAAAAGTTCATTTTTCATCCAATGATAACCATGACACTTTAACTACTTGAGAGGTTCTATACATGATTGTTTAAAATAACGATAAGGGCAAGAATAAGCTTAAGAAAAACATTATCTTGCCGACACTATAGGTATGAATTTTAAATCGTCTTATTTTTGTGTCTGATAACGATATAAACACAATTAAATCCATAGATCCCAGTATGGCATGGGAATGGAACGGCACGCTGTCAAAAGCAGCGGGTAATGCCACGCTTTTTGCTTTGTATTTGGCAATGCAGCAAAGTGCGCTTGCCGATACAATATCGATAGAAAGCCCTAGCGAAGACGAAGCCAGTAGTGACATCACACAACGACTAGAAGCGCTTAACTTTTACCGCAAAGCACCACTTTTTGCGAGTGAGTCAGATTGGTTACACATGAATCGATTGTCTCAAAAAATAGCGCATCAAGTAACACAGCAAGAGCCCTCATCATTGCAGTTTGATGAAGTACGCCTTCACAATGAAATGCACCCAGTGCCACTTGCACAAACAAATGACGCTAAGAAAATCAGGCAAGATATTATTACTAACTGTTCGTTAGCAACGCAAAAGCGCATTGCCGCTACTTATTCCTCCTCTATTGGTGAAGACAACACCATGCTTAGTGACATCATTGAGCAGTCTGAGTCCTTTCTTGCTGCCTAACTGGAAATGTTAAAACTGATTTGATATAGTGCGCGCCGCATTTTTGCACTGGTTTTACGTTCCAACTAGCAAAGGTTAACATTACTATGTCTAAATATATCGTTTGCGCGATGTACAAATTTGTTGCGCTTGAAAACTTCGAGGCCATGCGCCAACCCCTATTAACTGCCATGGAATCTAATGGCATTAAAGGTACGCTTTTACTTGCCAGCGAAGGCATCAATGGCACAGTTTCAGGCACGCGAGAAGGTATTGATGGATTACTTCAATATCTTAATGCCGACGAGAGAATTAATCCTATCTCTTGTAAAGAATCACTTCACGAAGAACAGCCTTTTTACCGCACCAAGGTTAAGCTCAAAAAAGAAATCGTCACCATGGGTGTTGAAGGTATCGACCCACGTAAAACCGTAGGTACGTACGTGAAACCAGCCGACTGGAACGCGCTTATTAGCGACCCCGATGTGACTGTGATAGATACTCGAAATGGTTATGAAATCGAAATTGGTACTTTTAAGCACGCTATCGACCCTAAAACTGAAACTTTTCGGGAGTTTCCAGAGTATGTCGCTAAAACATTAAGCCCAGAAAAAAACAAAAAAGTGGCCATGTTTTGCACCGGCGGTATTCGCTGTGAAAAATCTACGGCTTATTTAAAAGAGCAGGGGTTTGATGAGGTATACCACTTGGAAGGCGGTATTCTTCAGTATTTAGAAGATGTACCAAAAGAAGAGTCATTGTGGGAAGGCGACTGTTTTGTATTTGATAATCGTGTGGCTGTGAATCACGATCTTGAAAAAAGTGATTATCATCAGTGCTATGCCTGTCGTTTACCGATTACCGATGAAGACATGCAAAGTGAAAAATATGAGTCTGGCGTAAGCTGCCCGCATTGTTTTGGAACCCATACAGAAGATCAACTTTCCCGTTTTCGTGAGCGCGAAAAGCAGGTGAATCTTGCCAAGATGAGAAAGCAAGAACACGTGGGTACAGAGGCACGAATTACTATGGAACAAAAACGTGAAGAAAAGGCCCGCTTACAACGTGAGCGCGCATTAAAAGCAAGAGAAAATCAAGCATAGACACTACTCAATAAGGGCGTTAAACTCACCCTCTATGTAGTTGCTAAAAAAGGGAAAGCGTGTGACCGCTCAACTTTCAGACGAAAAAATTGAAGAAATAAAGAAAGATTTCACCTTCTTCGACCAAGATGGTAATGGTCAAATTGATTTAACGGAGTTTATCGAGTTATTAACCGTTATTTCTCCAAAAACAAAAGCCAGCCATGTACAGGAAGGTTTTAAATTAATAGACAGCAATAACGACGGCTATATCGATTTCGAGGAATTCCTTGAGTGGTGGCAAGAGTGTTGGTGGGAATATTAATACTAACTGAATGTTAAAAAAGCGAGCTTTTAGCTCGCTTTTTTTATAGTAAAATTAATGGTAACAAAATTGAGAGTAAAACCGGCGAGGTTTACTCACGTTATCGTTTAGAAGCGAAAGGGTAAGGACTTTTAGCATGACCTCTGAGGTAACAAAGCGTCTTAATAAATATATCAGTGATACTGGACTGTGCTCACGACGTGAAGCTGATAAATTGATTGAGCAAAATCGGGTTACCATTAACGATAAGCTGCCTGAACTGGGTACTAAAGTAGCGCAGGGCGATCAGGTGAAGGTTGATGGTAAGCTTGTTAAAGCCGTGGCCGAAGACAAATCAGACCGCATTTACTTGGTATACAACAAGCCCATTGGCATTACCTGTACCACCGAGCGCCATGTAAAAGGTAATATTATCGATGCCATTAAGCACAAACAAAGAATCTTCCCAGTAGGCAGACTTGATAAGCCATCAGAAGGATTGATTATTCTGACCAGTGACGGCGATATTGTGAATAAAATTTTGCGTGCTGAAAATGCCCACGATAAAGAATACGAAGTTACCGTTAACCAACCCATTAGTGAACGTTTTGTTCAAAAAATGGCAAAAGGCGTACCGATTTTAGGCACCGTGACTAAACCGTGTAAGGTAAATGCACGTGGCAAGTTTCAGTTTTCAATTATTCTAACCCAAGGCCTAAACCGACAAATCAGGCGCATGTGCGAATTTCTCGGCTACGAAGTGACTAAACTGAAACGCACACGCATCATGCACTTAGAGCTAGGTAATTTAAAACCAGGCCAATGGCGTAACCTTACGGAAAAAGAGCTAAATCAACTGAATAGCGCTGTGCAAAAATCATCTAAAACCGCAGGGTAGGCGCTATAAAATCAAACTGCGTAACCTACTTGAAGGGCTTTATACGTTAAGAGAACAAACCTTGAAGTTGTTCTTTTTGTTCTGTGCTAAGCCCTTTAATTAACCGCAACGCTGTACCAAGCGCCTGTTTAGCTTCATCTTCCATATTAAAATGAAGGTAAGCATTGATCAGTGCGGTATGTGCATTTAAAGAATGTGGGTAATTTTCTGTATTCCATTTAAGCAGGGCTAGCGCATCGTCTTGCCTGTTTAAATACTGTAACCACTGCCCATAACCAGCAGCCCGATCTTCGGGAATAATCATCGATGTTTTTAACAATGACGAACGTGTTGCAAAGATAGCCTGTAAATCGGCTAAGGTTTGCGGTGTTTCAGGTATTGCCCAACCATTAAATAAATACTTCACACCATAGTACTGACCAAGTAATGCAGTGGTGTTATGCGTTTCATTACTAAACATTTGGCTGGTTACAGCAAATTGCTGGTTAGGGTAACGCTTTGTTAGTGCAACAAAGTTGGCGAAGGGCTCAGTCATTGTAGGCTCTTCTTGTGCTATAGAAATATACAAACGCCCTTGTAAACTGCCTTGCTTTAACGCGTTTTCAGTTAATGTAAGTAACTGGCTTTTATTCCAATATAGAGATGGGCTTACTGCTACAACACCATTGAACAAACCTGGTCGTTTCACTAAAGCATTAATAGCAAATTGTCCCCCGTGTGAGGTGCCAGCCAACCCTTGGTAATCTAAAGTACGATAGCGCGCTTTTACTTCGGGTATCACTTCTTGCTCAACAAAAGCTAAAAACAGGTCTGCATTTACTAACTGCTGTGGGTTTTGATTATTTGCACTGGTTAAGGTTAAGTCTCTTTCGCGTGTTTCACGAGGGTTCACAATACCCACAATAATCATCTGTGGTGCCTGATCGAATTTTGCCAAATAATCTATCGTACCCGCAGTATGAGGCCCCTGAATATCACCATCTGTTACATACAATACAGGGTAGTGTGCGTCGCTTTTTAAGTAACCTGCAGGCAAATACACTACAAGGTTACGTGTTTCACCAAGCTTTTTACTATTTATAACTAAGTCTTCGGTTGTAAATACTGTTTCAACTGACCACGCGTTACATTGGCTTCCCAATATAAGTAACAATCCGTAAAGTATCCTTTTCACTATATATTTCCCTATTTTTAAATTGTTATGTGAAATTCTCTAAGGCAATTAAGATTATCTTTCAAACGGCGAGTGAGTAGGGCGCAGCTTTGCAGATAACATGGTGTTAGGCATCCCCTTTAATCACGTACAGAATGTTAATAAGTGCGGACTTTAACAATAGACCTACACAAGACAATAAGCTCTTGAAGGCCATAATAACCAAGGCGACCCCGACCAGTGAATCTACAGGTATAAAATTAAACAAGCAAATAGCTTGCTAAAGCATAATGCCTATAAAAACGCTTTCGTAAGAAGCATGCCGATCAATAAGCACTATAAACCCTGCCAATAGTAGCGCGCCAGTGTAGTAATAGGATGAGATCCAAGGCTCAATTTCACCGATAAAAAAGGGTGAAAAAAATAAAATAGCAGCACCAAGCAGGGTTGATACAAACAAACCTAAAAGAAACTGTCTCATTAGCTTTTCCCTTTTTCCAATGCCTAACGAGTTGCCGTTTTAGCTAGATCAAATATTGCCAATTGGAGGCGCGTTGGAGTTTATGGTAAAGCGAAAATACCTTCAGCCGTTACCAGTTCGAAATAAAGGCTTTAGTAATAGCCCAATTAATTTACAAGCCCAACAACAAGATACAGGGAACAAAAGTATAACCCGATAGCTAAATAGGCCAATGAAAAAAAAGCTATTAATGGCCCATATACCGTACCAAAATTTTCCGAAAATAAAGGTGGCTCTCCTTAACTTAGCGTTCAGTAAAGCTAAGGAAGATGGGATTAATAAAGTGGCAGAAAGTCCAAATAAAGGAACGACAACAAACATTAATACTAAGCCGACCGAACTTGCGGCAGACCCATTTGATACCGGAGTTATGATAAACATTGACCAGTACGTAACTACTAGAGCAGCCAGTGCGCATATTAAGCCTAAAATTTGGATGCTACGCATATATTCCTTAAAAATAACAATCCAATGAGGGCGGTAATATGTAAGCTAAATAAAGTATCCATGCACCTTTGGATAATTCTAAATCTGATTTGGCTACATCAGTTACCACAACAATAGAACTGACTAAGCGCCAATCTAACTAATTACTTCATTGCCAAAATGCGTGTTCAGAGCGGACTGAACATGAATTAACTGGTTGGGTTATATTTGTGCGATCAACTACCCAACAATCCTCATAAATTGAGCAATAACAGAGCTCTATTTCAATATTATCATCTATAGCTAATATATCCGAAACCGACTCACCTTTGTATTTTAGAGGTGTTATAGAGTGACCCGACGGCAAAGTAGTATTATTTAAATGGGATTGAGATATATTTTTGAATTCTGGAAATTCTGACCATTTTTTTAGAAATTTCGTACCCGAATAAACTTTTGCGTACTTGATGAGCGCTGGGCCAGTTCCCTTATTGGCAACGCCATAACTAAAAGAATTAGTATTATGGCTTCTAGAAATTTCAATTTTAGGCCATACCGAAGCTTTAGCATAGGCGCGGTCAGTGTAAGCAGAGTAAATTGAAATGAAAGCGGTAAGCAGTCCAATAAACAGAGCTGTGAGTGCGATTATCATCTCTGGGTTTCTGTACCATTTTTCTCTTGCCATAAATTTAGCCCTTAAGACACTTATTACGAAGCCAGTTGGCAACCATGTTTACGACTTAGGCCGTGTCAGCCGTTGCTCAATTTATTGTTATACATCAAAGACTCTACGATGTAAGTAATCAATTTCAACTTCCATTTCATACAAGGTTTTTGTTGATTCTAAATTAAGGCTTTCTCGCATTAATTGACGTTGCTGTTCATATGCGGCGCTCATTTCGATTTTAGCGGCTTGGCGATAGGTTTCTTCATCTGGCCATTGAGCGTAAGCGATAAAAGTATCGTTCTTATGCCTATGTAAACGAGAACCTAGACTTCCTTTGAATAGGAAAATACCTTGCGTGGTTTTGGGCCATGCGGAAAGAAATTGCTCTTCATATCCAGTCTTTACTACGAACTCAAACATTACGACGAACATTACAATTCTTCCTTGATGTAAACGCCGCAATAGACGGCTAGAAATAATTTACTGATATTTAAAGCAAGCAATCTAACGAATACTTTCAAGTGCGTGTTACTCGCGTATTTCTACTTTCCACGGCGGATTTAAGCGGTTTTCTCCCGCCCAGTAGAGTTTGATCTTATTACCAGAAGGGTCTTTTAGAATAGCCTCTTTCCAAAGGTAACTTTGCTCAATAGGGGATTGTAAAAACTGAATACCTTTTTGAGATAAATTTTGGTAAAGCTCATCAAGGTGTTCGTGTTCAAAATAAATTACCGACTTATTTTCAAACACTTCATTTTCAAGAGATAAAGAAAATGTAGCGTTTCCATTTGGGCAAGAAAATCTAGCATAGTGAGGTGTGTCGACAATTTGTGTGAAGCCAAGCTTTAAGTAAAAACCAACAGCATCATCCATATTGCTTACTGGTAAAGTAACCTGATTGAGTTCCATTTATTTACCTACGTTAAAAACTGATTATGTGGAAAGTTTGCGGCTAGAAAGCTTAAAGCCCCGCTTATTATTAGTTGATTTATTTGTTATATGTTTTTTAGCCAACCATTCTGAGATGCTATTAAAACGACGGAATCACTAATTAATTGGTCTTTGTATTTGTTTTTGTTATGAACTGCCGGACCAATAATTTCGAATTGCTTGTTTAATTTTCGGGTAAGTTCTTCGCTATGTATTTTTAAACTTTGATTGTCAGCAATGTTAATTACCAGCCGTCCTTGTTCGTCGAGCGCTAATAGAAAATCTGAAGAAGTCGCCCGTTTATTTTGAAAAGAAGCTTTTTGCCATTCGAATGCGGTGGAAAAATGGAGTTCACCGTCATGTAGCCAAGTCTCTTCTGTTTCGCCACTTTCCCTGAACTGCTGACTTGCTATATTCGCTAAATCTTCAGGGGAAGGGGAACATGCATACAGGCCTAGTAACAATATTAAAAGTACTGGTTTCATAAATCATCCTTGTAAAACGTCAACATAAGCTTAAGCATTATTGAGCACAGCGACAATAGCGTATTGTTAATTTTGCGAACGAGTTTACGAGCTTAAATGCTTTTTTGGGTGTCAACGGCGATGTTCTGATGATGAGCATCGCAGTAAGGCAAGAATTTTTCATTCAAAAATTTAATCACTTCCGGTTGGAAATCATTTTGAGGTTGAAAATGATTTCCGTTAGGTACAGCGATATGTTTAAAAGGATGGGGGAAGCCCTTTGTTTTTAATCTCTCTATTACTTCTTCTGACATTTCTTGTGAAGGCCATATGTGATCTTTTTCACCGGAAACTAATAAGATAGGTCCATTAACATCCTCTACCTTTATTCTAGCCTCCTCGACCGAATCAATATCCATTAGTGCTATTTCATGAGCACGTCGTAAATTGCCCATTAAAACTGATGGTAAAATATTCAGCGTTAGTGGTACGTGAGGGAGCTCTTGGTCATTAAACATAAATGAAGAGGTTTTGCCATCAGCAAAAAAAGAAGGGCCGGCAAATACAACATGACTTCCAGCTAATGAAACAACACCATTGATTCGTGTGTATTTAGAAGCCAAGGTAAGTGCTAATTCAGCT
>Ga0209404_10001176_pt1 | contig 18305 bp, 9 predicted proteins | sample TroAtlMetagenome_2_FD_187447 | JGI IMG/M metagenome (GOLD analysis project Ga0209404, IMG submission 187447) | Marine eukaryotic phytoplankton communities from Atlantic Ocean - Tropical Atlantic ANT8 Metagenome (SPAdes) (version 2) | ecosystem: Environmental > Aquatic > Marine > Oceanic | place...
CTTAATGCAAATGGCGAAAAAACAACTTGGGTTAACGCTAAATTATCATCTTTTGCCCCAACAGGAGCTTTAAATTTCGCAACAGGCGGCACTAAAGCAACTTTAGGAGGAACAAATAAGATATTAATTGACGATCACCCTGGTTATGTAGCACAATTTATAGGGGCGGGTGGTACAGCATTTAGATATATTTACACTACTCTAGAATCAGGTAGTCTACCTGACGGTTTAAGTTTAGTGAATAATAGAATAGAAGGTACTGCTCCCTCAGTAACCTCAGACACAACTTACACATTCACAATAAGATTACATAATTACGAGGGCTATTACGATAGAATATTAAAGATGACCGTTGTTTCCAATATAAATAGAAGTATGGCATATAACTACACTAATTCGTCTGGGACTAAAAGAAAAACTAAAGTATGGAGTGATCTAAATTTAAATTTCACTAAACACCCAACGACAAGTGATATTGTAAAATTAGATGGAGTTAATGCTGTAAAGAGAAGTGTTAGAAATCTTATAAATTTAAATCATTATGAGAAACCTTTTCACCCAGAAATAGGATCAAATGTAAGAGATATCTTATTTGAACCTATGACACCTCTAACTGAAGTCTTTTTATCGAAAAAGATTGAAGAGGTATTAATTAACCACGAACCAAGAGTGAGATTGGTTAGAGTAAATGTAAGTTCAAATCCAGACGCAAATCAATATAGAGTGTGGATTGAATTTTATGTTGTTAATCATCCTGAACCGGTTACGGTAGAAACATTTTTAGAAAGACTAAGATAGTATGGCAACAACAACTAGTGCTACAGAAACAAAAAAATTACAGGTTACTGAATTAGACTTTGACCAAATTAAAACTAACCTTAAAAACTTTTTAAGGAACCAATCAGAATTTGCAGATTATGATTTTGAAGGTTCTGGTATGTCAGTTCTTTTAGACTTACTTGCCTACAACACACACTATTTAGGATTTAATGCTAATATGTTAGCAAATGAAATGTTCCTTGATAGTGCAGCTTTAAGATCAAGTGTTGTATCTCTATCTAAAATGCTTGGTTACGAACCATCTTCACCGGTTGCACCTAGTGCCGATATTACAATAGTTTTAGCAAATGCCACAGGCGCTTCGGTTACAATGCCTGCAGGAACAAAATTTACATCAACAGTTGGTGATACTCAATACACTTATGTAACCAACTCGGACAAAACTATTAATCCTCAGGATGGAGTTTATACTTTTTCAAATGTAAAAATTTATGAAGGAAGTAGGATTACTTTCCAATACACAGCTGATAGTAATAATGAAGATCAAAAATTTCTTGTTCCTAATTCAAATGCTGATATCTCAACACTTAAAGTTGAGGTACAAAACTCTTCCTCAGACACAACAACATTTACTTACACAAAAGCATCCTCAATTACAGGAGTTGAGTCAGACACTAGAGTTTATTTTTGCCAAGAAGTAGAAGATGGAAAATTTGAAGTTTATTTTGGTGATGGTGCTGTTGGTAAAAAAATACAAGATGGTAATATAGTAAAATTAACTTATATTGTCACCAATAAATCTGCTTCAAATGGGGCAAATACTTTTGCATTATCAGGAACTATTGCAGGATTCGGCGCTCAAACTATTACAGTAAATAGTAAATCAACAGGTGGCGCTGAGGCAGAAAGTATTGCTTCTGTAAAATTAAATGCACCTTTACAATATAGCGCTCAAGATAGAGCGGTTACAGCTGCAGATTATAAGACACTAGTAAAACAAATTTATCCTGCGGCAAACGCTATTCAAGTATGGGGTGGAGAAGATAACTCTACACCAGAATATGGAAAAGTTTTCGTATCAGTTAAATTAGCAGATGGTTCTAATTTAACCTCAGTAGATAAAACAGATATTGAAACACAATTAGGTCAATATGCTGTTGCTTCAGTTAGACCTTCTCTGGTTGATCCTGAAACAACTTATATAGTTTTAAATACTACATTTAAATTTAATAGTAATATGACAACTAAAGACGCTACAACATTGGCAAGTGAAGTATCAACTTCTTTATCAAATTATTCAACTAATACTTTAAATAATTTTGTTGGTGTGTTTAGACATAGTGTAGCAAGTGGTATTATAGATGATACCGATGCTTCAATAATTAGTAATATTACAACTGTTAAAGCGTATCAGTATTTTACTCCATTAACATCCGCAACTTCAAGTCAAAAATATACAATATCATTTAACAATGCAATATTTAATCCACATAATGGTTATAATGCAACTGCTGGTGGTGTAGTTTCAACAACAGGTTTTAAACTAGACAATGATTCTACTGTTGAATATTTTTTCAATGATGACGGTGAAGGTAATATTAGACTATATCATTTAGTTGATGGATTAATTACTTATGATAACAGTAATTGGGGTACCATAGATTATACCACAGGTGATGTTGTTATATCATCAGCAAAGATAACAGCTGTTTCTAATGTAGATGGTGCAACTTCAACCCAAGTTAGGGTTACTATAATACCTTCCTCAAACGATATTGCTCCTGTAAGAGGACAAGTTTTAAATATTGACACCGCTAATTCTACAATACAAGGTAGTGTAGATACAATAGAAAGTGGTTCAACTACTTCTGGAGTGGGGTATTCAACAACCAGTAGCTATTCAACTTAATATGGGTATTAGATGTCTAATTATTATACACTAAAGGAAAAAATATCTTCACTAGTAGGACAACAAGCACCCGAATTTGTTAAGTCCGATCACACCGGGTTTACCGATTTTCTCCAAACATATTATATATTTTTAGAAGCTGCGGAACTTCAGTTAACTAATATTTCCGAACAAGATGAGGTATTATTAGAATCTGATAATGCGGAATCTTTAGAAAAATTAGTTTATGAGGATGCTACGGATGAAACAGGTGATACAATTATATTAGAAGAAAATAGTTTCTTATCTGCTTTTACAAATGGCGAAACGATTACAGGTTCTACAACTGGCGCTCAATCAACTATATTAAGTACAAATATTTCAAATAGTAGATTATATATTTCTGCTCAATCCAGATTTAAAACTGGTGAAATTATTACAGGTGGTACTTCAGGTGCCACAGCTACAGTAGGAAAATATAGAGCAAACCCAATTCAAAACATTCAACAATTATTAAATTATACTGACGCTGATAAAACTATTTTTGATTTCTTAGGTGAAATGAGAAAATCTTTTATGTCTGGTATTACTGACAACTTAGGTAGTGATACAGATAAAAGAAAAACAATAAAAAATATAAAAGATTTATATAGAGCAAAAGGAACTAAAAAAGCAAATCAATTATTTTTTAGATTACTATTGAATGAAGAAGCAGACATTTACTATCCAAATAGAGATTTAATAAAACCATCTGACGGTCAATGGAAAACAAGAACAATTTTAAGGGCAACGCAATCTGCTGGATCACTACTTAATTTAAAAGGTCAAACTATTACAATGACGACCGCAAGTAGTACCGCTACCGCAAGGTGTATAGATGTAAACAAGTTTCTTTTATCAGGTACAGATGTTTATGAGTTGGAATTAGATAATGATTCTGTTGATGGAACATTTTTAGATGGTCAAAACATAATAGGTATTGATAACTCAGACTCAACTCTTACTGCAAAAGGTGTTATTAAAACAATTATAGGTGGATTTAATATAACAAATGATGGTTCATTATATTCTGTTAATGATACAATAACTATATCTGGTGGTGGAGGAACGGACGCTAATGCTCGTATTGAGGGAGTAGGTGTAGGTCCAATAACAGAAATGATAGTATCAAAAGGCGGAACAGGATATGCTGTTGGTGACGCTGTTTCTTTTACTACAACAAACTCTGGCGGTAATACTCCACAGGCAAAAGTATCAGTAGTTAATGGTGGATTTGCACCTGAAGCTGGTAGTGTTTCGGCATATAGTATGGCAGCTACAGATCATATTGTTTTAGAAGAACACACACAATATCTTGACCACTATGCTGGTGATAAAATAGTTCAAGAGGCAGGAACAAGTGCAACATTAGATATCACAGATATAAGAGTCATTAATTCAGGTGCTGGATATTCTAAACCCCCAACTTGTACGGTAACAAGTAGTGGTGGTTCTGGCGCTACAGTTCTTGCTTATGGTAGTGAAATAGGAAGAATTACAGAAACTTTATTAATTAATTCTGGAGTGGGATATACTTCTACTCCTACTATAACCGTACCTGTTAATATGGTAAATACAAATTTATCAGGTTCAATTTCAAATGGTGAAACATTTTCAACAGCAGGTGGTGCTTCAGGAACGGTAACTACTTATCTTAATAATATAATTTCATTTACAATAACATCAGGACTTCCAGTAGAAGGAGAAGCAATTACATATTCGGGTGGCACAACTGCTGTCGTATCAAAAATAGATAAAGCAACTTTAACTGCTAGTACAGGTACAAAAATTACAACAACTGGTAAATTTGTAGGTGAAGATGGATTTATTTCAGAAAAAGCTAAGCGAGTCCAAGATAGTGTTTATTATCAAGATTATTCTTATGTAGTAAAAGTAGGAGAAACAATCGCAAACTGGAGAGATTATATTAAGAAAGCAATTCACCCATCTGGATTTGCTGTTAGTGGTGAAGTTAGAGTACAAAATAGAGTTAGTGGTCAAATATCAACTCCTGTCGAGGGACTTATTTCTGGACTATCAACATCACCATTGTTCTTTACTTTAGAACAATTATTCTCTACTGCATTTGGTCGTAGATTAGGAACAGAAACAGACGGCAGTACTTTAAGGAGTAATTCTAGAGCAGGTGTTGACGCAGCTGATATAGATACTGCTTTAGCAGCTACAACAAGGGATGTTACCTTAAAACAAGCAATAACAGTTAAACTTGTAGGTGATGGTGCAGATTTAGATTTCAATGTTAGTAATACACAACAAACAATAGGATATGCTTATGCAGGTCCTAAATTAAAAACTGCATTTCAATTTAATACAACTTGGTTTGATGGACCTTTCAATTCTAAATCGTCAGGTTCTTTTATTTCTTCAGCGGCACCTATTTCACATTGGGGAGACGCTAGAGTTGTTAGTAATAGAGCGTTAACTATCGCTGAATTAACTAACGCTTATGAAAAAGTAAGAAATGTTAGTATTACAAATGCTGCTAGTGATACAAGTCCGTATATTAAATGGAATATTGCATATCCAACACAAATTAAGACAACAGCGATTGATTTCTCTCAAACAAGTTTATCTTTTGATACAACCAATGAAACTTTTGATAGAAACTAATTTTGGTTATAAATAGTAAGAAGAGGGAGATTTTATGGCAAAACAATCAATAAGTTTAGGGTCAAGTGCTAATGACGGTACAGGTACTACACTCCGTGCTGGCGGAGATATAGTTAATGATAACTTTAATGAAGTATATACTGCTTTAGGAACTGGTTCAGCTTTACAAATAGCAGTTTCTGGTGCTTCTGCTGGTCAAGCATTAGTCTGGGACTCAGGAAATTCACGATTTCAACCCACAGCTCAAACTGGTGGGTTATCAAATATTGTCGAAGATACTACTCCTCAACTTGGTGGAGATTTAGATATTAATGGTAATGACATTATATCTACTTCAAATGCGGCTATTAATATAACACCTAATGGAAGTGGTGCAATAGTTTTAGACGGATTAACTTGGCCTACAGCTGATGGTACAACCAATACTTTTTTAAGAACAGATGGAAGTGGAAGTCTTTCTTGGGTATCTGCTTTAGCTGATGTTGCCGCTGATACTACCCCTCAACTTGGTGGTAATTTAGATGTTAATGGCAGTTCCATTGTATCTGCTTCTAACGGTAATATTGCTATAACTCCAAACGGGTCAGGTAAAGTTATATTAGACGGGTTATCTCACCCAACGGCAGACGGTACTGCTAATCAAATTTTAAAAACAGACGGTTCAGGTAATATAGGATTTACTTCTGATTTAACTATTGATTCGTTAACAATGACGGGATCTGGTAATGTTACCTTCACAGCTGCTTCAACATTAGCTCTTAATGCAAATACAGGCGGTACGATTGTTGTTAATGACGGTTCTAATAATGCAGACTTTAGAGTAGAGTCCGATGGTAACGCTAATATGTTATTTGTGGACGCTGGTAATAATAGAGTTGGAGTTGGTATGAGTACTCCTGCAAGTACATTAGATGTAACCGGTAATGTTAAAATTAGTGGCGCTAATGAATTACTATTAGGTAGTATGACAACTACACAAAGAAATGCTTTAACAGCTGCAAACGGTATGATAATTTATAACACAACCGATAATAAATTTCAAGGTTATGAAAATAGTGGTTGGGCAAACTTAATCTAATGGGTAATTTATGGCTGAGAAGGAGTATATAGTCACCCTTAAAAAAGGGGTTGACGCTGACGAGTTCAATTCAGAAATGATAGCCAGTTCTGGCACAGGTAAAATTCCTAATCGTACGGTAGATGTTGCAAACGCAAGACCACTTTCACAAAGAAATACACACTATGGTTTAGAAGATTCTGAAGCATTGGATCTTAAAAATGATTCAAGAGTGGAAGATGTTGAGGTTCCACCAGATAAAATTCCTAATGCTGTAATAGAAAATCAAGCTTATCAAGATGGAACTTTTACTAAAACTAGTAGTAGTACAGGAACATATCATAATTGGGGATTGATAAGATGTCAAAATACGACCAATAATTACGCTGCTGGAACAACAACAAGTGATAATTATAATTATACAGCAGATGGTACTGGTGTAGATTTTATCTGTCAAGATGGTGGTATTCAAACAGATCATCCTGAGTTTCAAGACTCAAGTGGTAGTACAAGGTGGGCTACTGTTGATTGGTATACTGCTTCAGGTGTTTCAGGTACTCAAAATGCAAATCACGATAGAGATTATAGTGGTCACGGAACTCATTGTGCTGGTATTGCTGTTGGTAAAACTTTCGGTCACGCCAAAAATGCAAAGGTGTATGCTCAAAAAGTTGCTGGTTTAGAAGGAACAGGAGATAGTAGTACAGGTATTGCTGTTGGTGATGCTTTTGATTGTATTAAAGGATGGCATAATGCTAAATCTGGTGCAAATGCAGGAAGACCAACTGTTGTAAATATGTCTTGGGGTTATAGTACATCCCATTCAGATTTACCTTCAGCGTTAAGTTATAGAGGTGTTAATAAAACAGGAACAGATATAGATAACTTAACAAAATTAAGAGATTTTAAATTTACTGCTTATCCAGCATCAGCACCCTATAAAACGCCTCTACGAGTCGCTTCAGTTGACGCTGATATAGATGAAATGATAGACGCAGGGATCCATGTTTGTACATCCGCTGGTAATAGTTATTATGTCCACGATTTAACAACTGGCGATGATTATGGTAATACTTACACAATAACCGCTGGTACAAAATATTATAATAGAGGTTCATCTCCATATTCAGTAAATGCTTTTAATGTGGGAAATATTGATATGACTTCGGCTAGTGCAACATTAGATCAAAAAAGTGAGAATTCGGTTACTGGACCAGCTGTAGATATTTGGGCACCAGGAACGAATATTATGAGTGCTTGTAGTACTACTAATTCAATGAGTGGGGTGACAGGTCAAAATTATTCTGGGAATGCTAGTTTTAAACAAGTCAATATATCAGGTACTAGTATGGCAGGCCCTCAGGTTGCAGGAATCGCTTGTTTATTACTTAGTGTTAACCCTCAACTGACGCCTGCAGAATTAAAAGCGTTGATACATAGTCTTTGTACTACTGATAAAATCAATGATCCTGCAGATGGCGATATAGATAATTGGAGAAATTTACACCCAGGCAGTACACCTAAGAGATTCGTATATAACCCATATACGGGTGCAAATGTACTAACAATTAGTACTTAGAGATAAGTATAAATAATTAGAAAGGATTAATGTATAACAGATTGAAAAAATCGTTATAAATAGTTTATAGGAATAAAACAATGGCAGCAATTATTACAAACAAATTTAGACTAAATAATGCGGAACAGTTCGTTGAGTCGTTTTCAGAAGCGTCTCCAACTGCGTATTATTTATTCATAGGTAGACCTCAACCTTGGTCAACCGATGCTGATGTACAAGGCAACAATATTAATGAAGGTACAGATACAACTCCTCCAACCCCTAATGACGATATTTCTACTGAATTCTATTCTTATGATGAATTACTAGGTAGTAAAAAGATTGCTAGTTCGGATGTGAGCCATGTGGTACAAAAGAGAACATGGACTACAGGAACTACTTATGATATGTACGAACATAATATCAGTTCAACAAACGCCGCTCAAAGTGGTGCAACAAATATTTACGATTCAACTTTTTATGTAATTAATTCCGCAAATGCAGTTTATAAATGTATTGAAAATGATGGCGCTACAGCGTCATCTAATGAACCTACTTCTACTGCAACAGCTATTTTTGCAACGGCTGATGGTTATAGATGGAAGTATATGTATTCACTAACTACTGCTCAAGCAACTAATTTTACTTCTACTGATTTTATACCTGTTTCAACAGACTCAACTGTAGCTGCCGCGGCGGTTGATGGTGCATTAGATACAATTTTAGTAGTCGCTGCTGGTTCTGGTTATACATTAAGTTCTGGCACAACTATTTCTGCTATACCTATTCGTGGTGATGGTTCTGGTGGTGTTGCTTCGGTAACAATATCAAGTGGTGCTATTGCATCCGCAACGGTAACAACTGCAGGTACTGGTTACACTTATGCATATATTCGTAATGCAGATATAATCGCCGCAACAAATGCTGCTGGTGGCGGTTCTGGTGGTAACTTAAATGTTATTATTCCACCTAAAGGTGGTCATGGTAAAAACGCTATTAAAGAACTTGGTGGATTTTTTGTAATGATGAATGTTGATTTAGCTGGTGCTGAAGGTACTTCAGATATTTTAGCTGCTAACGATTTCAGACAAATTGGAGTAGTTAGAGATCCTTATAATTATGGAACAACAACTGTGGCTTCTGCTTCAACATTAAGAGGTGTTAATGCTGTATTAATTAACTCTTCTCCAACGCCAGGAACTTTTGTAGTTGATGAAAAAATATCTCAAGCAACAACTGGTGCTATAGGAAAAGTAGTTAATTGGGATTCTACAAATAGAATTCTATATTACATACAAACAAGATTCCCAGATTGTGGTGCTGATACTAATGGTAATAGAACAGCGTTTAGTGGTACAAATGTAATTACAGGTGCGACCTCAAGTGCAACTGGTACACCTCTCGCAAGTTCATCAACAGTAAATGCTGTTGTGTTTACTTCTGGTTATTCAAATCCAGAAATACAGCCTGATTCAGGTGATATCATCTATTTAGAAAATAGAGCACCTATTTCAAGGGCAACGGATCAAACGGAAAATATTAAATTAATTATAGAATTCTAAGGGAAATATAATGGCAACTATAACCGATTTTAATGTCAGCCCTTATTATGATGATTTCGCTGACAGTAATAATTACCACCGAGTACTATTCAGACCTGCTTATGCAGTCCAAGCTAGAGAGCTTACTCAAGCTCAAACTATTCTTCAATCACAGGTAGAACGATTTGGTAACCATGTATTTAAAGAAGGTGATGTTGTTATACCAGGAGATATTAATGTATCAGGAAGAGATACTATTAAACTAACTTCCTTTACTGGAACTAGCACATTATCTAATTTTAAAGACGGTGTATTTACAGGCGGCACTTCAGGTGTTAAAGCAAAAGTAATAGCAACCTCAGCAGCTGACGGTACAGACCCCAATACTCTTTTCGTTGAATACACAAATAGTGGTTCAAATAATACTTCTAAAACTTTTACAGCCGGTGAAACTATAACAGCTACAGTATCAATAAGTGGTGTTAACACTAGTGTTTCTGCTGCTGTTAATACTTTACATAGAGGCGTTCTTGCTGACTTATCACCAGGTATATTTTATGTTAGAGGTTTCTTTGTACAGACAACTGAACAGCAACTAGTATTAGAAAAATATACTTCTTTGGCAACTTATAGAGTCGGATTAACGGTTACAGAAACTATTAATACACCAACGGAAGACACAGCATTAAATGATAATGCAGCTGGTTCTTCAAATGAAAATGCCCCAGGTGCTCATAGATTAAAATTTGATTTAACATTAGCTAAACTTGCTATTGATTCAACTTCAGATACAAACTTTATAGAATTATCAAGAGTAATAAATGGTGCTCAAATAGAGAATCGATCTAACGCTGAATACAATCATCTTGCAGATACATTGGCAGAGAGGACTTATGATGAGTCTGGTGATTATACAGTTAGAGATTTTGAATTAGAATTAAGAGAGAGTGTCCTTTCAGGAACTAATAGAGGTATATATTCAAACGGCGCTACTACTAATGCTCGCGGAACAGCGGCAACTACTATGTTAGCAGGATTAATGTCTCCTGGAAAAGCATATGTTAAAGGATACCAAATAGATAAAATTGGTCAAAATATTATTGACATTGACAAGGCAAGAACATTTAAAGATGTAAATGCAAATGTAACCCAATTTAATTTAGGAAACTATGTGTATATTACTAATATGTACAATGTTCCTGATATAGGTAAAGGATATGGAACAAGTGCTTCTGATATAAAACCTTATGCTAGTGTAAACTTATTCGATACTGCTACAAGTTCTAGAGGAACAACTATTGCAAATACAAATGCTGACATTAAACAAATAGGTCGTGCTAAATGTAGAGGCATTGAAAATGTGGCAGGAACAGCTTCTTCCAGTATATACCCAACAACTTCAGTACATAAAGCATATCTATTTGATATAGAAATGTTTACACACATTGAAGTAGATGGTACAATCAGTAATGCTTCTGGATTTACGACTGGTGAAATAGTAACCGGCGGTACTTCAGGTGCAAGTGGTGTTGTAGAAAGTATATCAAGTGAAAATAGTGCAACAATAACTGGTGCTTCAACAGCTACTCCTGTTGTGGTTACCTGTTCAGGTGGACATAACTTCCAAGAAGGACAAGTGGTTACGATTGCAGGTGTTTCTGGTATGACTGATATTAATGGAAACTTTACAGTTAAAGATCCTACTGCAACAACTTTTAAAGTATATACAGACGCAAGTTCTGGTGGCACACCTGTTGCTAAAGGTTCTTCTCAATCATATTCTGGTTCTGGTGCAACTGTAAAACACGATAGGGTTGTATTATCAAGTGTACAAGGATCATTTACAGAAAATGAAACTATTACTGGTGGAACTTCCAGTTATACTGCTGTAATTCAATATAGTGCTTTCGGTCGTAAAGGATCAACACCTAGAAAATTCTTTGAAACTAGGCAAATGTATAGTGATGTTACCGATATTGATTTTACTGCTGATACTTCAATAGATTCAACTTACGGAGAAGTAAAAACATTAACTGGTTCTATTTCTATTGCGAATAGTACTACTGCTGTATCTGGTTTTGGTACAAGTTTTACTACTGAGTTAGTCATTGGTGATACAATAGAGTTTATAGATAATGCTGGTAGTACGGTAACTAAGATTGTAGAAAGTATAGAAAGTAATACTAAATTAGAAATTTCTGCTGCTGTTGGTGGTTCAAATGTATCAACAAAAACAGTAGCGACTAGAAAAAGAGCAAAACAACAAGAAGCAACTAAAAATACTCCTTTATTTAAATTACCTTATTCACCCGTTAAAACTTTAAAAACTACTAACAATAGTAATGCTTCTGATACTTCATTTACAGTTAGAAGGACATATGTAGAAACATTGTCCTCAACTGGTGGTGCAACTTTAAGTGGTGCTTCTGGGGAAACTTTCTTATCAAGTACTAATACAGATTATGTAATGACAATCCTATCAACGGGTTCTGGTGGTAGTGGAGCTGTTGGAGATGTAATTACTCCTACAATTTCAGGAACAGGAACTCAAACTTTAACTGTTAATATGGGTAGTGGTTATAATGGACATAAAGTTAAGATTATTGCTTCTGTAGCAAGAACTACTGCTGGTGAGAAATCAAAAACTGCTAACACGGCACAAACTTTACAGGTTTCAACTCAAGCGCTTGCAACTGCTGATATTATAAACATAGGTAAGGCAGATGTTTATGCTGTTGCTAGTGTTCATATGGCAGCTGACTTTAGTACAAATGCTGATACAGACGATACAGATGTTACCGATAGATTTACATTAGATACTGGACAAAGAGATAACTTCTATGATGTTGGAAGATTAATTAAAAAAGTTAATTCAATCGCTGTAACCGGTAGATTATTAATTACATTTAGTTATTATTCTCACGGTGCTGGAGATTATTTTAGTGTTGATAGTTACCCTGGTGATTATACAGATATTCCTCAATATACTTCAGATACAACTGGAGAAATATACAATTTAAGAGATTGTATTGATTTTAGACCTAGAGTAGATGACGCTTCAACTATTGAGTCTGGTGGAGCAGATAGAGAATTCGATGGTACTGGTGCTTCAACTTCAGATACACCAAAACCTGGTGGAATAGTTTATACAGATTTAGAATATTATCTTCCTAGAATAGACAAGTTATTTTTAGATAAACATGGTAAATTTATTATAAAAAAAGGTGCAGCTGCTCTTAACCCTACAGCGCCTGAAGATTTAGAGGATGCTATGCACCTATACACTTTAGCAATTTCACCATATACTTTTAGTCCTGAAGATGTACAAATAATTCCTCAAGATAATAGACGATATACAATGAGAGATATCGGTAGATTAGAAAAAAGAATTCAAAATGTAGAATATTATACTCAGTTATCATTATTAGAATCAGCTGCAGAAAATTTACAAATACAAGACGCTGATGGTTTTGATAGATTTAAAAATGGATTTATTGTAGATAACTTTACAGGTCATAATATTGGAGATGTAAATAATGAAGGATATAATATTGCAATGGATATGGCAAGAGGTGAGGCAAGAAGTCCTCACTTTACAGACGCTGTACCTTTAAAAGAAGCAACTGATACGGGAAGTGTTGCCGCTGCTGATTTAACAGACGCCCAAAGAACTACCCAAGGATATGCTAAAAATGGAGATTTTATTACTTTACCATATACAGAGTCGTCTGTTCTCAATCAACCTTTTGCTAGTACAACAGAAAATATAAATCCTTATGATGTAATTGTTTGGTCAGGTCAAATTGCATTAGATCCACCAAGTGATGAGTGGAGAGAAGTTAGAAGGCAACCTGATTTACAAGTGGTAACAAATGGTGCCTTTGATACATTTGTTGCTGGTAGAACTACAAATAGAGATGGATCATTTACAACTGGAACAGTATGGAATGAATGGGAAGATTTCTGGACTGGTGCAACAACTTCAACGGTAACAGGATCAGAAGCAGCTACAACACAAAGGGATAGAGTAGATATTATAAGACGAGATACTAGGGTTAGACAAAGACGAACTGGTATTAGAACCGATGTTGTTCCAAGAATAGTACAAAGGTCTAGAGGCGATCAATTAGTTAACCTTGCATTTATTCCGTTTATTAGAAGTAGAACAATTACATTTACTGCAACAGGAATGAAACCAAGTACAAGAGTTTATCCTTTCTTTGATAATGAGGCGGTAACAAGTTATGTAACCCCGAATGGTGGTTCTCTTGGCGGTTCTTTAATAACAGACGCTAATGGAGCTTGCACAGGAACTTTTGCAATTCCTGATCCGACAGATTCAACTAAACCTCGTTGGAGAGCAGGAACTAGAATATTTAGATTAACTGATAGTAGTACAAACTCTAACTTTGAAGCAAATGTTAAAACTTCAGCTGAAGCAAACTATACTGCTCAAGGTAGATTAGAAACTAGACAAGCAACTGTACACTCAACTAGAGAAATTGAATGGAGAAGAACTACCTTAACAGGAACTCAGGAAATAACAAGAAGTACTAGTACTAGAGAAGCAGTTGGAGGAACTCAATTAGAATCACCTCTTACTGGTTTTCCTTTCCAATTAGATTTTGGTAATCTTATCATTGATGGATTATTTGCCGCTACTTGGCCTACTGGTAACTTTTTGGGTTTTGGATTTGATCCTTTAGCTCAATCATTTAATATTCCTACTGAAGGCGGTGCTTTTGTAACCTCAATAGATGTATATTTTCAGTCAAAAGACGCTAATGTTCCTGTAACCTTACAAATTAGAACTATGAACAATGGTTATCCTACGAATCAAATAGTTCCTTTAGCAACAAAAACTTTAAATCCGGGTTCAGTAAATATTTCTACTGACGGGTCAACTGCAACTAGATTTACTTTTGACGCACCTATATTTTTACCAGATAGTGCAGAATTTGCTATGGTTCTTCTTGCGAACAGTACAGACTATAATTGCTGGGTTGGTGAAACAGGAAAAAGAACAGTAGATTCAAACAGAATGATATCTAAACAACCTAGTCTTGGTGTATTATTTAAATCACAAAATGGTACAACTTGGTCTGAAGATCAAACTAAAGATTTAAAATTTGTTATGAACAGAGCTGTATTTGATACTGATAAAACAGGTTCACTTACCCTTATAAATGATTCTGTACCAACTAGACAATTAGGAGCAAATGCTTTACAAACAACTAGTGGTTCTGCTGTAATTAGAGTAAGACAAGAGAACCACGGTATGCATGGTACAAGTAATAATGTAACCATATCTGGTGCAGCTGCAACAAATAATATACCTGCAAGTGAAATTAATACTACACATACAGCAATATCTAATATTACTATGGATTCTTATGACATCACTTGTTCCACTAATGCTAATGCAACATCAACTGGTGGCGGTTCTAATATCGTTGCAACTCAAAATATGATTATGGATCAAGCTATGTTAAATGTACAAACTATGGCAGTTCCCGAAACTACAATTAATCAGTATGTAAGAACGACTAGTGGTAAATCTGTTAATGGTAGTCAATCAGAATTCACATTACTTGCTGCTACAGCAAAAGAACCATGTGAATTGTATCAAAATATTTTATTTAGTGCTCCGCAAATGGTTGCTTCTGATATTAACCAAACAAATGAAATGTCGGGTAATCCTTCTTTCTGGTCCATATTTGAATTGTCAACTAATTCCGATAACCTTTCACCAGTTATCGACCTAGCAAGAAAAAGTGTTTTCTGTGTACAAAATAGATTAGATAGTCCAACTTCTAGTAATCATCCAGAGTATGTTGCTGAAACTAAAAATACTGGAGGTAGTTCTAGTTCGGCATATATCACTAGACCGATTGAATTAGAAAATGAATCAACTGCTTTAGATATTAGAATTAGTAGTAATATTAGATCAACTTCTTCAGTAGAATTATATTATAGAGTTACCGGTGGTTCTGAAACAAGAAAAATAGATGATCTTAACTGGGTACCATTTAATTCAACTGGTGCGGAAGATACAACTGTCCAACCAGCTGAAGATTACGATACATTTACTGAATACAAATATACCGCTAGTGATATAGAGGGATTCACTTCGTTCCAATTAAAAGCAGTTCTAAAGGGATCAAATAGTGTTTATCCACCTAGAATGAAAGACCTAAGGGGAATTGCATTAGCTGTATAATGACTAGATTAAAAGTAGAAGGACACGATAGTTTAGTTAGGGATGAAACAAATAATGCTATAATAAATACTGATAAGACAGCTTATAGTGTTTATATGAAAAAAGTTATTGCTAGAAAACAAGAAACAGAAAAAGTTAGAGGTCTTGTTAGAGAAGTAAACGAATTAAGAGAAGATATGAAACAAATTAAAAAACTATTAGGAAAAATGGTAGAGAACAATGGCAGATAGAACGGTAACCACATCCAATACCTTAGAGGAATTTAGAGTCGAGTTCAATGAGCTCGCTGTAGATGTTGGTGATATTGCAAGTATAACTGGTGCGTCAGGACAGATTGCTTCAGCTACAGATTTAATAGAAGCCGTGGTTACATTAAATACAGGTAGTGCTACTGCAGCTAGTCCTACATTTACTGGTATTGCGAGTTTCCCAGACGGATCTGCTGGGGCACCAGCAATAACTAATACTGGAGATACTAATACTGGTATATATTTCGGAGCAGCTGACCAAGTAGATGTTGCTGTAGGCGGAAGTCAAGTTCTTTCAGTAGTATCAACAGGAGTATCGGTAACAGGTAATATTACTGCAAGTGGTAATATCACAATGGGGGATGCTAATACTGATAACATTACATTTAATGCTGATGTAAATTCAAATATAGTACCTAACACTCACAATACTTTTAGTTTAGGTATTGATACTAAGTCTTGGCAAAATTTATATTTAAGTAGTGGGATTATATTTGAAGGATCAGGTGTTGACGCTCACGAAACTACTATGGTTGCTGCTAACCCAACTGCGGATGCAACAATAACTGTACCTAATGAAACAGGCACAATAATAACTACGGCGGCAACTACTACGGCATTAGCCTCTTCAAATATTTCAACTAAAGGATTTTCTATTGCTATGGCAGTGGCATTAGGATAAATAAATAATAGGAAAACAAAATGGCAAACGATTTTAAAAAGGCAGTACAATCAAGTATAGGAACATCAGGTTCTATGACCTCTTTGTACACAGTTCCCGGATCAAAAACTTCAATTTTGATTGAGTTGGATTTGTGTAATAAAACAAATGGGTCAGTTCAATGTACAGCTATATTATCTCACGGAGGAAGTACAGACATTAATATTGTTAAAAATGTACCTGTTCCAGCTGGTTCAACTTTAAAAGTTATATCAGGACAAAAGATAGTAGCTGAAGCAGCTGATGTGGTAAAAGTATATTCTTCGTCAGCAAGTTCAGTTGACGCAATACTTTCAATACTTGAAGATGTTAACTCTTAATAAAGGAAAAAATTAATGGGTAATTTTATAGGACCATCACCGGTTAGAAGTTATGCACCGATATCAGTTAAAGATGATTTTAGTGGTAATGGATCTGCGACAGCCTTTGATTTATCTAGGGATGTTGCTGCTGGCGGCGATAATAGTTTACTTGTTGTAGTCGGAACTACAATTATGGAACCTGGTGTTGATTATACACTAGGTAATGACGGTTCAGGTAACCCTAGAAGAATAACATTTACTTCCGCACCTGCAAGTGGTACAAATAATATCTATGTAATTCAAAGAGATAGAGAAACTGGAAAATTTACACCAGATGACACTTCAGTAGGAAATTCTCAGTTAGCTGCAACTGCTATAACAGGACAAGCTCTAGTCACCGCTGATAATGCTGACCATGTTTTAGTATCAGACGCTTCAGATAGTGGCGCTTTAAAGAAAGCGTTAGTATCTACAATAGGTAATGATGTTGCAAATGGCGGTAATAATAGGATTTTAACAGATACAGGAACTGGCGGATCATTAAACGCTGAGGCGAATGCTACATTTGATGGTTCAACCCTTAGTGTAACCGGTGCAATAACTGCTTCTGGAGTGGTAACTGGTGCTGGATTTACTATTGGGAGTGCCGTTATTGCTGAAGCAGAATTAGAAATGCTTGATGGTATAACTGCTGGTACAGCAGCTGCTTCAAAAGCATTAGTCGTTGACGCAAATAAAGATATTGGAACATTAAGAAATCTTACTATTGATGGTACTTTTAGTGATGGAAATTATACTTTTGATACTAGTGGTAATGTTTCTGGATTAGGAACTGTTGGTTCTGGTGCTATAACAAGTTCAGCTTCAGTAACCGCAGGAACTTCTTTTATAATAGGTTCTGCTGATATAAATGAAACTGATCTAGAAAAATTAGACGGAATAACAAATGGTACTGCGGCTGCTAACAAAGCCCTTGTTGCTGACGCTAATATTGATATCGGAACAATTAGAAATCTTACTATGACTGGTGATTTAACAGTAGGTGGAACAACAGCACTAGATGATAATATATTAGAAATAAATAGAGGCGCTACTTCAAATGCTAACGATTGTGGTATTATTATAGAAAGAGGATCTACTGGTGATAATGCAGCTATAATATGGGATGAAAGTTCAGATCAATTTGTTTTAGGTACAACTACTTCTACTGGAACCGCTACAGGTAATTTAACCGTTGCAGCTTCACCACTTTCTATTTCAACTTTATCTGCTACTGAAGTATCAATGGCTGATAGTCAGAAACTTAAATTAGGTGCTGGT
>Ga0209404_10001179_pt1 | contig 18224 bp, 19 predicted proteins | sample TroAtlMetagenome_2_FD_187447 | JGI IMG/M metagenome (GOLD analysis project Ga0209404, IMG submission 187447) | Marine eukaryotic phytoplankton communities from Atlantic Ocean - Tropical Atlantic ANT8 Metagenome (SPAdes) (version 2) | ecosystem: Environmental > Aquatic > Marine > Oceanic...
TATTCATGGAAACCATAAAGTGACGAAACTTCTCGCCATTTTGAAAAGATATAATTTCTTACTGCGCAATCTTCCGGGAAAAAATCCCTAAAACCTGGCAGCCGTTGTATATTTTCACCCATTTCTTAATCTGTAGCCGTCAAAGTTGGATGATAAGCGACGAAATTCAACTATTTTACATTTTTTCCACTACGCGAGGGCAACTCTTCTGACCAAATGAGAATGTCTTCAGATGCCCCGATAATTTCTCCTCCTTTCCAAAGCTCACTCACCATTTCAATCTTGTTATCGGTTTTACTTATATCTCTAATTTTCAATTTTCCATTCTCGAATGCTGGAAAAACCACAGACTCCCACTCGATTAAGTTGCCGTCTAATAGTTGACCAGAATATTGTGCAAAGAAAGCTCTTCCAGAATCTTCTCCGAATTCCCACCAGTGATATTTTTCTTTTTCAAAATCATAAGTTATCGCCGAATAACCAGTAGCGGTGTCCGTAATAAATTCCCAAACCATATATCTTTGATTAGCAAATTTTAAGGTCATTTTAGCTTGTTCATTATTAACTAACTCGTTTTTATTAGGACCCTTTTTTCTTTTTAATATCCAAATTCCTGATTTCTTTACATGGGCCTTAACTTCTTTAATGATATCGGTCTCATCATTAGGTTGAGACCATAAATCCATAACAAATTCTTTAGTAACTTTATCTGGAATTGGAGGTAACGATCCTTTCTCGATCTCTGAAGGCTTAGTCTCATTAGTAGATTCATCCTTTTCGCCGCACCCCACAGCGAGAATGGTGATAGCAATCAATAGTAAAGGTTTCATTCTTAAAACCTAACACCCTGCACAAATCTAACCAATTACAAAATCACCCTAAATTTATAACAGTCCATGGTGTTATGGAAAGGTAAATATAGACATTGGTTTTAAAAGGATGTAAAAAAAATAAATGAAGCTCACTAGTGAACCTATGATACTTAGCTATTACCAAGCACCTGCAAGTATTGACTATCTAGTAGGAGAAGTTATTTGGTCTAGACAGATAGCTTTTGCGGTAATGTTTGCCTTCATAATGTACTGGGCTGTCTGGCAAATGAGCACAAGAGCCCAGAAGTGGAAGAAGATCGAGTTTGAAAACTGGGATCCTGAGGAAGAAGAAAGAAAAGAGAAGGAAGCTCTTGAATGGAAGTCGAGCGTCAGTAGAGCAAATAAGCGTAAGGACTTTAGAAATTGATCTACTTCTCACTAGTACACTACAGAAGTATCAATGCCTTTTATTCTCGAGATCGTTTTCGTTTTGGATTTTCGTAGGTTTTGAATTCTAAAGGTGTGTATTTTTCTATTTTCCTTCAGCCGCTAGATGCAAACTTGATACACTACTAGATGCAAACTAGGGTAAATTGACATCAATTAGACCCATGAAATACTGCTATTATAGAATATGCTTTCCAAAATAAGGTTAAGTAATTTTCGATGCTTTGAGAAGGTTGAATGTTTTTTAGATGATAATACCACTATTATCGTAGGCGATAATGCACAGGGAAAGACGACGATACTAGAGTCTGTGTGCCTTTTGATGAGGCTTCAATCACCAAGAACGAGTAAAATTAGAGATCTAATCAAGATAGGACAATCCAATCTGGCGGCTGAAGGGCTTATATCAGACAAAAAGATAATATTTTCTATTTCAGGAAATAAACGCAAGATGCTAGTTCAAGAACAAATCTACACGAAGCGTAAAGATTATCTCAAAGAAACATCTCTTGTTGTTTGGATAGGAAATGATGACATTCTTATCTTAAGAGGAAGTTCTAATGAAAGGAGGAGATATCTAGATTTCGGAGCCTCACAGCTTAATGTTTCTTATTTGTCTGCATTAAAGGCATATAAAAGAGCGTTAAGAGCGAGGAATTTTTTATTGAAAAGGGACGCTTCTCCCAAATGGGATGAAATTAAACCGTATACTAAACTGTTGATTGATAATGGAAATATTATTGCTGAAGAGAGGAGAAATTTAATTGAGCAACTAAATAAATTTGCTTCTGAATATCAGCTTAGTGTGAGCGGAGAGAATGAAGAATTAAAAATTATTTATGATAGGTGTGGAGGTTACGATCTTTCCTGTTCTTTCGATGACGTAAAAAATGATGAGTTAAAACAGAGGCAGACATTAATTGGTCCTCATCGTGACGATATTTCACTCCAAATTAATGGGGTGAATGCATCGAAGTTTGCATCAGAAGGCCAACAGAGAACTATTGTTTTGGCTCTCAAGATGGCTCAATCTGCAGTCTTGAAAAATGCTACAGGAAATGACCCATTATTATTAATAGATGACATTTTCGGTGAATTGGATAGTTCTCGAAGGAATAAATTTTTATCAGCATTGCCAAAGAGGTCACAAAAAATTATCACAACTACTAATTTGGATTGGCTTGCAGATTCTCAAATAGGTCCCTACAAAAAATACCTGATAGAGAATGGTTTAATAAAAGATTAATCTTATATCTGTCGATATGATTGTTGCCTTTAGGAATAAAATAACTTTAATAATCTGATTGATTAGAATCAGTGTAATTCTAAAGTCTTTGTTCGATATATGATGAAAATAACTAGAATGTTTGTGAAGTCTGCTTTTGCAATTGCAGTGATTTTCCTGAATTCTTGTGCTTTCGATTCTTTTAATCCTTTTAGTAAAAAGTTAAGTCCAAATATTGGTCGTCATTATGACCCTAGCTTGCCAGTAAGGACTGTAAGAACAACTTCCTATAGTCATCGTGAAAAAGAACTGGGCAATAAGTATGGTGCTCTTACTGCTTCAGGTAGGAGAGTCAGATATGGTCGGGTTAGGAGTGCAGCCGCGGATTGGTCTCGGTATCCATTGGGAACCAGGTTTAAAATTGTTGGGCAGCCTTATGTTTATGTAGTTGAGGATTATGGTAGATCTTTAGTTGGAACAGGGACCATTGATATTTATAAACCCACTTTAAGAATGATGCGCTCTTGGGGTACTAGATATGTAAAAATACAAGTTTTGGAGTGGGGTAGTTACAAGGCAAGTAGTGAAATATTGAAAGGCCGTTTACACTATGATCATGTTAGGAGGATGTATAATTCTATTAAGAGTAAGTCCTAAGTGTTCATTTTGATAAAAAAATCAATAGCCTAAAAGTAGCTTTATAGGGGTGTTTATGACAAAGAGTGAACGGGTGAATTTGGTGATGAATGAGCTTTCTCGGCTCTACCCTAAAACACCAATACCTCTTAATCACAAAAGCGAATTTACGCTTTTAATAGCTGTTCTCTTATCTGCGCAATGTACAGATGAACGAGTTAATAAGGTGACCCCGGAATTATTTAATTTAGCTGATGATCCGGAAAAAATGTCTCAATTGTCAGTGGCCGAAATAAGAAAAATAATTAAGCCATGCGGGCTTTCGCCAAAGAAATCAAAAGCAATTAAAGCTCTGTCGATTTTGTTGCTCAACAAGTTCAACGGTAATGTTCCTAGGAGTTTCGAGGAGCTTGAAACTTTGCCTGGAGTCGGTCATAAAACAGCCTCAGTAGTGATGTCTCAGGCATTTGGAGTTCCCGCTTTTCCTGTCGATACACATATTCATCGGTTGGCTCAAAGGTGGGGGCTGACAAGTGGTAGAAATGTTGTGCAAACAGAGAAAGATCTTAAAAGACTTTTTCCAATCGAGAGATGGAATGCCCTTCATTTACAAATGATTTTTTATGGACGAGAGTATTGTTCGGCCAGAGGATGCGATGGTACTGTATGTCCAATGTGTCGTTCGCTTTATCCTAATAGGAAACGACCAGTGAAATCAAAAAAAGCTTAGCCATTTATCTAGATTGCTTTGAATCAATTGAAGTTTTTGTGCTTAAAATGAGAGTGTTATTTTCAAATCTGGCACTGTTAATTCTTTTTGTGTAATTCAAAAATGATTCGTCATTTTTATACATCTCCAATTGATCTTGGGTTGCCCACTTTTCGACAATTTTATTAGGCATGATTGAACCATTGCTTGGTTTTAGGCTTTTGACTCTTAAGAATACTCTTCCATCTAGGACTTCTAGATAAAGATTCATTTCTCCATTCCAGTATCGCCTGTCTTTCCATGGTAAAAATTTACGAATCTTCCTTGAGCATAATACTTTTATTTCACCTTCATTACTTATGGATTCGAAGAAATAAGCACCCTTTAAATCTGATAAATAAGCATTATTTGAAATGAGAATATTTATATCTTTCGAAGTTAGAGTTAGTTCTGCGTTTTTTTGTTTCACTGAATCTAATTTATTTATGAAATTATCGATTTTTAAGTTAATTGTTTTAACTTCAGTTTCTGTCCCTTTTTCTTCAGGTATCGGGATTGGGTTCGCGTCAGTGTGTGGAAGTATTTCTTCTACAGTTCGTATTCCTGTCAGTACTATATTAATGACTATTCCAAGCATAAATGCAGAGAGAAGGCAAAAAATAATACATCCATATTTAACTCCCCTAGAGTCATTTTGATCAGAATGTATTTCTTTATCTCGTGAATTTATTGAGTCTTTACTAGTCATTGTTTAGTTTTACAATTTTCTTAGTTTTTCATTTATATTAATGCCCCCAATAAGTCATTCCTCAGATTAATCTCAATTTATAATAAGTAATTTAAGAAATGCGAATTTTAGTAGCAATGTCAGGCGGAGTTGATAGTAGCGTAGCGGCAGCGCGATTGATTGAAGAAGGGCATGATATTTCGGGTGCGTACATGAAGAACTGGATTAATGAGGAAAACATTGCGGGTAATTGTCCTTGGCAACAAGATATTGAAGATGCTCGCTCTGTAGCAGAACATCTTGGCATTGAATTTCATGTTGTAAATATGATGAAGGAATATCGAGAAAGGGTAGTTCATTATTTGCTAGAAGGCTACCAGAATGGTGTAACTCCAAACCCTGATGTTATGTGTAATAGGGAAATGAAGTTTGGAGTTTTTTTGGACTACGCTTTAGAAAATGGGTTTGAGGCAGTTGCTACGGGGCACTATGCCCGCGTTAGGGATAATGAAGATGGGACTAAGGATGTGTTATGTGGGATGGATCCAAATAAGAATCAGACATACTTTCTTGCATTGCTAAATCAACATCAGGCTTCGCGCGCAATTTTTCCTATTGGAGATTTGCTAAAAAGTGATCTTCGTAAATCTGCATTAGATCTTGGGTTGCCGAATGCAAAAAAGAAGGATAGTCAGGGAATTTGTTTTATTGGTGAAATTAAAATGTCAGACTTTCTGAGTAATTATGTTCCAGATAATCCAGGGGATATTGTTAACTTAAAAGGGGACGTCTTGGGTAAGCATCGTGGTCTTCACCTGTATACATTAGGGCAGCGCAAAGGAATTGGCGTTCCCTCAAATGTGTATAAAGAAGCATTTGTAGTTGTAGATAAAAAGATCAAAGAAAATGAATTGGTGGTTGGTTTTGATTGTAAAGAAACAGCTGGTCTTTATGCATCAAGATGCACGATAAATGGTCTTTCTTTTGTAAATAGAGTCCCAAATTTAAATGAGAAGATTTATGCTCAAGCAAGGTATAGGACACCATCAGTAGCAGCTAATCTGAAGATTGAGAGTTTTGAAGATGGAAAAGCAGAATTGCTATTTGATGAGCCCCAAAGAGCGCTAACTCCAGGTCAAGTTTGTGCTTTCTATAGTGATGATGTTTTGATGGGAGGTGGTTTTTTTGAATCGATAGACTATTCCTAAAGGGGTGAGATTTCTGCGACTGCTTCAATTTCTACTCTAGAGTCAAGAGGTAGTGAGGATACTTCAATTGTTGACCTTGCTGGCTTATGAGTTCCAAATTTCTCTTCATAAACACTATTAAAATCTGCAAATTCTTTCATGTCTTTTAAAAAGACAGTTGTTTTTATGACGTTATTTAGAGATAAGTCTTGGGATTTTAATATAGATTCCAAGTTTTTTATGACTTGTTCTGTCTGGGCGGTAATTTCATCCTCTACTAGTGAAGAGGTTTCAGGATTAACTGGAATTTGTCCGGAAGTGAAAAGTAGATTGCCTGCAGTAACTGCATGTGAGTAAGGGCCAATAGCTGCTGCTGAGTTTGTGTCATTAATTAATTTCATCTTAATCTATACGTTAATTGCTTTCTAATTCTATTGCGTCTTTAAGCCCCTTTCTCATTACTTCGACAGGAGCTTCTTGGTTAAACCATGTTTCAAAGGATATGGCACCTTGATGCAGAAGCATTGATAGTCCGTTTGCAGTGCGAGCTCCAACTGATTTCGCGTTTCTGCTTAGTCTTGTTTTACTAGGACTGTAAATCATGTCGTAGATTAAATGATGTGGTTTCAGGAGATTTTGCGAAACTAGCTCAGGGTCTGAATTTTTCATTCCTAATGAGCTAGCATTAATAATTAGATCGATATCACTAATTTCACTCTCGAGTCCTTCTTCGGACCACTCAGTCACTTTTAATCTTGAGGAATCTTTGTGAATGCTTTCATCCATTAAGTCAGAACTTAGTTCATGTGATAGTTTCTCTGCCTTTTCTTTAGTTCTATTTACTAAGACTAGCCTCTCAACTTTTTCCATTGCACATTGTATAGCGACAGCTCTTCCTGCACCTCCACCTGCACCTAATATCATCACTCTCAAGTCTCGAATATCGATGGAGAATTCTTCTCTTATAGCTCTCACAAGACCAGGGCCATCACTATTGGAGCCGATTACTTTACCGTTTTCGAAGCTTATTGTATTAACAGCTCCCATTCGCTTGGCTGTGCTGTCAATATGGTCGCATGCATTTAGTGCAGCGAATTTTAATGGTATGGTGCAGTTAGTTCCTTTGAAACCTAAGTTGTAAATTGCAGATAAAGTTTCTTTAAATTTTACTTCAGGCACTCTAATTTTTACATATTGGCCATCTATACCGCAATTATGTAATGCGGGATTATGCATATGTGGAGATAAAGAGTGTTTTACCGGATCACCAAAAACTGACAATGTGGCAGGAGGGGTTAGAATGCTAGAACCTTCATGCCATTTTGCTAGATCCTCTAGATCATATGCTATATTTTGATTATTCATTAGAGAATATTATATGTAAACGGTTCTTAATTCTTTGTATGGTCGCCGTTTTTCCGATGCTTTCTAATGTAGGCATGAGATCAGTTCCTTGTCCGACGCCAGTAGAACATACTCTAAGTGGGAGCATAAGTGAGCCTAATTTTTGATCAATCTCTTTTGCGTACTTATGAAGCGTTTCTTTTATGCTATGCACAGTCCATTCGTTAAGGTTTTCAAATTTGTCAATTAATGCTCTCATGTAATTTTCAATTTGAGGGTTGGAACGAATTTTTATCATTGATTTTTCATCAATTGGATAAGATTCATTTATCACCGGTGCGAGTACTTGAGGTATTTCGGATAAAAAATTAATACGGGGTTTTGTTAGCAGAATAAGTTTATCCGATGCTGCTCCGGAGTGTTTTTTAGCTGAATCAATAAAATCCGAATCATCAAGTTTAGAGATGTATTGAGAATTTAGCCACTTAGCCTTTTCAAGGTCAAACTTTGAGTTGCTCTTATTTAAATGATCAAAATCAAAAAGTTCTATAATCTCTTTCTTTTTAAGTATTTCACGATCGTCCTTAGGCGACCATCCTAATAATGCTATGTAATTGACTAAGGCGTTAGATAAAAACCCATGATCTTTATACCACTCGATTCCAGACCCTGCGTCTCTTTTACTCATCTTGGATCCATCAGTATTCAGTATTAATGGTATATGTGCGAATATAGGAGGGGTAACACCTAATGCATTAAAAAGTGCTATATGCTTTGGTGTATTAGACAAATGGTCTTCGCCTCTTAGGACGTGAGTAATATTCATTTCGATATCATCAATGACATTAACAAAATGGAACAGGAACGTTCCATCAGGTCTACGTATGATGAAGTCTGGATTTGTTTCTACTTCAACCCCTCGTTCTTTATCCCAAGCTTTGCTGCCAGTTGATGAGAGATTAATTGCTTGTGGTCCACAGATCTGATCGGTGAAAATTATGTCGCTTTTTGGAACTTTGAATCTAGTCGCTCCTTCGTCATCATATACCAAATCTAAAGCTTTGAGTTTTGCAAGGTAATCAATATAGATCTCCTGTCTTTGGCTTTGATAAAATTCATCCTTTTCTTGAGGATGGCTAGGGCCTTCGTCCCAGTCCAAACCAAGCCATTTTAAGCCGTTAATTATTGCATCGCATGCTTCGTCCGTGTTTCTTTCTTCGTCCGTATCTTCGATTCTAAGGACAAATTTCCCTTGATTTCTTTTTGCGTACAACCAGTTGAAAAGAGCGGTTCTAGCTCCTCCTATGTGAAGGTATCCAGTTGGAGAGGGGGCAAATCGTGTTCTTACTGTGGAGGGATTCATTATCTAGAACGCAATCATGGGCGCTTGTAAGGTGAAGGTCAAAAAAATCTCTTTAAATAATAGAAATTTTCTTTCTTTGTCATGCTCCTAGTGATTGCTAGATTAATTTAATGTTTAAATTGAAGTTACACTGGCAAATTCTCATTGCTTTAGTATTGGGGGTAATATTTGGAACCGTTTTGCAGTCTACTCAAGGAGATGAAGTGAAAAACAATGGTTTTGTCAGTTTCATGGAGTTTATAGGGAGCACTGTTTTTATAGGATTATTAAAAATGGTCATAGTACCTCTTATTTTTTCATCAATTGTTGCTGGAATTGCTGGTAGAGATAAAGGAAAAGGTTTTGGACGATTAGGTATAAAGACACTGGGGTACTATATTTCGACTAGTGCTATAGCTATAATTATTGGTCTTAGTGTTGTGAATTTTATGGAGCCAGGTCTTATTGACGGAAAGCCTAACCCTGAACTAGTTGATTTCATGAAAGATAATGCTGATGAATTCAATGAGAAGGGAGCTTCAATTGAAAGGTCTGCAGTGAGCGTTGAAAATGATCAGGATCTTTTTAGCGTTATTGGATCTTTAGTGGAGCGAATGATTCCGGACAATGTTATCAAGGCTGCGTCTGACAATGGTTCTATGTTGGCTTTAATTTTTGTTAGTCTATTAACAGCTTTTGGTTTATTGGCTTTGGAAGGTGAGGCTAAAGATCAGTTAGTCGGACTTATACAGGGGCTTAATGATTTGATGATAAAGATTACTGGTTATATCATGAAACTTGCTCCGTTAGGAGTCTTTGGGCTAATGGGCTGGACTATCGCGCAGACAGGTCCAGCGTTTTTATTATCTATGGGCAAATATGTTGTTGCTGTTATTTCTGCTTTACTGATTCATTTTGTTATTGTGCTGCCTGTCTTGCTTTTTTTAGTTGGCAAAATAAATCCGATCAAACATTTCATAGCTATGAAGGAAGCTCTGTTAACCTCTTTTTCTACCGCTTCTTCTTCAGCAACCTTGCCTGTAACATTGAAATGCCTCCAAGAAAATGCAGGTGTTTCTAAAAGAGTTTCTAGCTTTGTTTTACCTTTAGGCGCCACAGTTAACATGGATGGAACGGCTCTTTATGAGTGCATTGCTGTTTTGTTTATAGCTCAAGTAATGGGTATTTCTTTGGAGTTTTCATCTCAATTTACTATTGTTGTTTTAGCTTTATTAACAAGTATTGGAGTTGCTGGCGTTCCTTCAGCTAGCCTTGTTGCAATTGTTATTATCCTTCAAAATGTAGTTGTTCAAGATGCAAGGTTAGATGGCGCTTTTGCCGCCATTGGAGCTATATATGCAGTAGACCGAATTTTGGATATGTGCAGAACAAGTGTAAATGTTTATAGTGATGCTTGTGGGGCTGTGATAATTGCTTCAACTGAAGGTGAAGATCTTAAGGTTAAGCTTGAAGATTCAACGAAGACAGGAAGCATGACTCTCACATAGAGCTTATCTAAAACTCAAAAAAGGAATCAGCATTTTTGCTAGTGCTCTCTGCTAAATTCTCTAGGCTAACCCCTCTTAAATCGGCAATAAAATTTGCAGTCTCTTTTACGTGTATTGGCTCACACCTCTTACCTCGAAATGGCACCGGAGCTAGATATGGTGAGTCTGTTTCTAGCATAAAGCTGTCTTCAGGGCATTGGGTCGCACACTTCTGAATAGTGTCAGCGTTTTTAAAAGTTACGACTCCGGTAAATGATATGAGATGACCGTCATTTATTAGTGTTTTAGCTGACTCCCAAGAGTGGGTAAAACAATGAAAAACAGCACGGAGCTTATTGCTAAAAGGTTTAATTATCTTCTTAATTTCTTCCCAGCATTCTTCTGTTTTATCTCTTTGATGTATAACGACATTCAAATTCATTTCAGCTGCTAATTCTAGTTGCTTTACAAAGAAATATTTTTGCCTGTTTCTATATGAATCTTCGTCCCATCCTGATGGAGCTGGATGGAAAAAATCCAAACCGATTTCTCCAATGGCTGCCACTTTATTAGATTCTACAAGATTTTTGAGTTCTTGAAGCCAGTCGTCTTGTATGATTTCAGTTACAGAACAGGGGTGAATGCCAACAGTTGCATAAACTGAGTTGAATGAATTTGCGATTTTAATGCAAGTTTTAGAGTCATCTAGATCAGTGCCGATCGTAATAAGTCTTGAAACTTGGGATCTATTTGCGGATTCAACTATTTCATTAAGGTCATCTTTGAATTGTTTTGAAGCCAGATGACAATGAGAGTCAGTGATCATTATTAATCAGGAATCTATTTGTAATATCACCATTTTATTAAAGAGCTAGCCCACGTTAGTCCGGCTCCAAAAGCAACTAAGAGAACGATATCATCTTCTTTGATGGATTTTGTTTTGTTGGCTTCGTCTAGTGCTATTGCCACTGCCGCAGCTGATGTATTCCCATATTTATCAAGGTTAACAAAAGTTCTTTCACTAGGTATGCCCATTCTGTCAGTAATAGCCTCGATAATTCTTAGATTAGCTTGGTGGGGAATGAGTTTATCAACGTCTTCGACTTTCATTTGAGACTTTTCAAGGACTTGTTCGGCTGCTCTCCTCATTGCATTCACAGCATATTTGTAAACTTCTCTGCCTTGCATGCGTATAGCATTGAGTTTTTGGTCTGCGTTGTCAGGAGTTATTGGACAAGCAGAGCCGCCTCCAGGTACGTGAAGAATGTCGGTTTGTCTGCCATCACTCCCAAGTACGGAGGAAAGTATTTTCCGTCGACCTTGATTTTCTTCGTCTGCAGTTAGTATGGCAGCACCTGCACCATCCCCGAAGAGCACGCAAGTGTTTCTGTCTTCCCAGTCAACCATGCTACTGAGTTTCTCTGCGCCTATAATTAATGCGTTCTTACGCTGGCCACTGCTTATAAAGTTTTCTGCAATTTGCATTGCATAAAGAAATCCAGAGCATGCTGCGGAAACATCAAAACATAGTGAATTGATCGCTCCAATGTTTTTCTGAACGTAGCAAGCAGTAGAGGGGAAGAAAGCGTCAGGTGATATTGTTGCGACAATAATGAGATCAATTTCATCACTCTTTAAACCCGCATCAGACATTGCCGCAATAGCTGCTTCTGTAGCTAAGTCACTTGTTGATTGGGTGTCTGCAGCGATTCTTCTTTCTTTAATTCCTGTTCTTGTTGTTATCCATTCATCCGAAGTGTCTACAATCTTTTCAAGATCTTCGTTTGAAAGAATTTTATCAGGTAGATAACTACCAGTCCCAGAGATTTTAACTTTTAGTGACATTATTAGAAATAGTCTAATTAATTGTCGGATGAATGAAAGTCTAGTTTTTGAATTTCAGTTTCAATGTGAGGATTGAGTTTCTGTTGTATTGACTCACTGGCGACTCTAATTGCATTTTTAATTGCTATTGCAGAGCTTCCTCCGTGAGCAATGACGCACACTCCTTTAACGCCGAGTAGTAAGCTGCCGCCATATTCTTCATAACTGCCTCTAGCCATTGCTGCTTTGAATGCTGGTTTCACTAGTAGGGCACCAAACTTCCTGAGAGTTGTTTTTAACATTTCCTCTTTAACCCACTTTGCCACTGCTTTAGCAGTGGCCTCACATGATTTAAGAACAATGTTTCCAGTGAAACCGTCGCAGACAACAACGTCAAGTTCACTTGAGAATAAGTCGTTACCTTCTACGTTTCCAACGAAATTTAGTGGACTATCTTTCAATAAAGAAAACACTTCTTTTGTGAAAGTTGATCCTTTTTCATCCTCTGATCCATTAGACATTAGACCAACCTTAGGACTAGGTTTACCATTAACCTCTTTAGAATACACTGAACCCATAACAGCATATTGAAGGAGGTGAAAAGGTTTTGCTTCGGTGTTGGCACCTGCATCCACAAGATAGCAAGTTCCATATTCGTTTGGCATTGGGCTGGCAATTCCTGCTCGATCAACACCTTCAATATTTCGTAGTTTTAATGTTGCAGCGGCTACAGCTGCTCCAGTATTGCCAGCACTGACAATTGCTTCACATTCTCCTGATTTGACTAGTTCTGTCGCAATGCTAATGGAAGATTTCTTTTTTTTACGAATCGCCATTGCAGGAGATTCATTCATTTCTACAATTTCTGAAGAGTGAACAATCTCAATTTTATTTTTGTTTAATCCTGCACTATTAACGTGTCTTTCTATTAAGCTTTTATCTCCTACTAAATAAAGTTTATCAATTTCAGGCAGTTCATTAAGCGCTAGATGCGCTCCTTCAATATTCACTTCAGGAGCCTTATCTCCACCCATAGCGTCAATTGCAATTCTCATTTTTGAAGTAAAGCTATGGTTCCTGAGCTTGAATTAACTGTAAATACTTAAATAGACTAAAATCTTTGATGAAGAGCAGAAGGTAGCACTTAGGGCTCTATTACAAAGTGTAATAAAATTTATCAGCAAGAACCAATTGTTGTATAAAATAAATAGCCTAAAAGCTATCAACGACTCTGTCTAGTACTGGGCGATCCCCATAATGCCCACAGCTTGGACAGGCAATATGCGAAGGAGTGACAGCTCCACAATTACCGCATTTGTTGAGTTGTTGGGCACGCCAACGATTCGCTCCTCTTCTCTTACGAGACTTACTTAGTGATGTTCTGCTCTTAGGAACTGCCATAATAGAAAGTTAGTTAATCGATATTAAATTGGTCAAGTGCCTCCCATTGTTTAGAAGGAGGCTCATTCTCTGATTTCTCACCATTATTTTCAGCATTTAAGCCGTCAGTAAATTTTCCTGATGCAGGACAAGGATCATCTTTTCCGTCACCTTGATCACATTTTGGAAAGTTTGGGAGGGCGAGGAGGATATCTTCCCTTAGGGCATTCGTCAAGTCGATCGTTGAATTCCCTTCTATAGAGCTTAAAAGTGAATGATCGTTGAGATTTATGGTTTTTTCGAATAAATCTAGGCAATGAGTGCACTGAAAGGTGAATTTTGTAGAAAAATCGCCTCTTACAAGGAGATCTTCCCCAATTATTGATGCTTCAACGTTATAATCTAATATGCCTGAGGGTTTAACAAGGTCAGACTCCTCTAATTCCCATATATCTTCATTTATGGATCCTCTGATGACTAAAGATTCACTTTTATTAATGGCACGAATGTCGATTATCATTGATTTCAAAGGGTATATTGGATCATAAAATTAGATCTAATTTGGATAAAATCTAAAACTTAAAATGATTTTAAAATTATTAACGGCAATGACAATTAAGATTTAATTTTTTATCTCCTACTAAATGAAGTCTGATCATTCAAAAGCTAATAAAACTAAGGAGGGCAAGGGTTCTAGCTCAAGTAATCCCCTAGCTGATGCTTTGGAAAGGTTAGAGCGTTCAGTCGCTCAGCGAGAAGGAAATCGAGTTGCTTCTTTAGTTAAGCCCGTAAAAGAAGATATAAGCAAAGATAAAGAAATAAATAAACCAATTGAGGCTGAATCTGAACCTTTTGTTAATGGTAGCGCTATTACAAATAAGGAGAAGTCAGAAGAAATTCAGTCCCAAAAAACTAACTCTAAGATATCAAGATTAAGCTCAACTTTTACATTTTCTATCAGCTTTTTACTCTTTGCTACGGTCGTGGGATTTATTTTATGGCCAAATATTAAGAATTTGATGAATAAAGAGCTGACAGCAATTTACGATGCAGCAAAAATTGATGAGGAGTCTTTAAAATCAGGAATTCTCGAAAAGTTAGGCTCTGTTAATTCTCGTCTTGATTCTCTTTCCAATAATATAGATCAAATTTCAAGCCTATCTGACACTTCTGCTATTGATGTTTATAAGGAGCTCGATTATCTCAGGCAAAGGAATGAATTGATTGCCCTTGGAGATTTAGCTATTCATAATTCCGATAGAAAATCGTTAGATAAATTAATTGCTGCTAGAGAAAAAAATGCTGATGCGCGGTTACAAGCAGGAGCAGCTTCAGAGATTTTAAGAGTTAAATTAGCCTACATGAATGGTTTGCGAAGAGGGAGTCAATCGATCCCAGTTGGACAACTTTTTCCTGAATATGAAATTGATAATGAGTTGGAATTAAATACTGAGCAGTTGATTGGTTTACTGGATGATTTTGATGTAAGAGATGATCATAGGGTTAGAGCAGCTTATCTCCTTGCTGATAAAAGAAATGGAGAAGCAGCAATGGCTTTAGTCGACGCTGTAGCCAATGATGGTAACTTAGATGTCGTTCGTGAAGCTGCTATGACCTTTAGTGAATTGACTGGATTTAGAAGCGAAGACTTATTAGATTCGGATTCATTAATAGAATGGTGGCAAAAAAACTCAGAGAGAGTTTTACCAAATTTAACCAATTAACTTTTAATTGCCTCGATTATTGTCTCGAGTCTTTCCCCATATTGTACGTAGGTGTCGAATTGAGCTTTATCTTTAGCTTCCTGATCGCCTTCGTTGTTATCTTCCTCGTGGAAAACTGAAGCAATGTGAGGCTCTATTGAAATGAACCCTTCATATTGATTGTCGATTAGGTCCGATAAAATTTCTTTCACTTGGCCGGTTCCCTCACCAGGCATTGTGAAGTTACATTCTTTTTTATCGTCGTCCCATATTCCATCTTTGATATGGATATGCTCGATATGATTTTTAAGCGCTTGATAGAAGCTCCATGCATTTTGCCTTTGGTAAGGCCTCTGCTTTGATCTGTCGGCATTAAATACCGGGTTCCCAGTGTCAAACACCCATTTCATATTTGGTATTTCGTTTTGCAATTTAATTGCGTGACTAACACTCATCCCTCCATAATTCATGCAATTTTCATGGACTGGAGTTATTCCAGCGTCTTCAAACCTTTCTATTATAGATTTTAACCTTTTTACCCTTTCGTCAAAATGCTGATCCTCGTGATCTTGTTCATTATCATCTTCAATTATTGAATAACTCATTATTCTGACAATTTTGGATTCGAGAACTTGCATTCTTCTAATACATCTAGTCACTTCAGCCTCTGTGATTTCAAACGGATCGGTAATTGGGTGTGCCCAGTTGCCAATAGTAGAGCCTATTCCACAGACCTTAATATTTGAATTGGCTAGAATTTCTGCAGCTTTATTGAAGGCCTCTTCAGGAATCTCATGAATGCTTCCTTTTTCGTACCCATCCACAGCTAAAAATCGTGCTTCGATATGTTGCCATCCAAGAGCTTTTGTTGCGGCGATTTGAGTTTCTATACTGTCGCCAGCTTCATCAGAGATACCAGTTAATATCATAATGATTGTCTATTATGGATTATAAATCCTTCAGTGTTTAGGTTTTATTGGATTGGGCAAAGTCATCAGCTGATGCCGTCGCTTTTGCATCTATTTTTTTCTTTTCAAAGGTCGAGTTATGACCTTTTTCTTTTAATATTTCTGAGTACTTTTCTGAAGCCATTGGAAGCTGAATGGTGCTTCCTTCCCAAGCTGATAGTAAAGCGGCATTAGCAAGTTCAACACTGTGAATACCTTCAACGGCAGGTGAAATTAATTCTTCACCATGTAAAATGGAGTTTATGAAATTCTGCATAATTTCAATGTGTTGGCCGCCTCTGCCATCTATTGGAATTTTAACTTTCCATGTATCTGGCTTTGAAAAACCAGACATCGATTCCAAACTAAAATTAGAACTCGGAGTCTCGTTTCTATCCCATAAAATTATGCCATCCTCAACAGTGAGAACCCCTCTTTCAGAAATGACTTCTAACCTGTTAACTCCTGGAGTTTCTCCTGTAGATGTTATAAAGGTAGCATTTTTACCATCTTTGTAACGGAAGTAAAGAGTGGCGTCATCCTCAACTTCAATTTGATGATACCGGCCAAAGCCGAGGAATCCAGTTACTTCTTCAGGCATACCAAACAACCATTGGAAAAGGTCTAGGTTGTGAGGGCATTGGTTGAGAAGCACTCCACCGCCTTCACCCTTCCAAGTTGCTCTCCAGCCGCCCATAGCATAATAGTATTCAGTTCTAAACCAATCAGTAACTGACCAGTGGATTCTTCGAATTTCTCCTAACTCCTTTGAATCTATTAAACGTTTTAAGGTTTTGTAGTGCGGATCTGTTCGTTGATTGAACATTGCAGCAAATACTTTCTTTTTCCCGGTTCTTTCATATGCATCTATTAGTGCCTGACAGTCTGTTTTATCTACAGCCAAGGGCTTTTCCATCAATAAATGAAGACCAGCTTCCAGTGCCTTGATTCCTAATTCTCTGTGAGAGGGGTGAGGGGTGCAAATGTGAATGGCATCAATGAGTCCAGAATTAATCATTTCATCAACGTCTGTGAATTGACTTTCTCCTTCTCTCGATTCAGGAAGAGAGCTAGCCAAATCACAAACTGCAGTAAGTTTAACGCCCTCAACTTTGCCATTGATGATGTTGTCTCTGTGGGCTCTACCCATATTCCCTAATCCGACTATGCCATATCTTACTGTTTCCATTATTGTATTAATGTAATTTAAAATTAGTCCTCTTTCTTTTTTTCTTCGGGTTTTTTCTTTTTTGCAGCTTTCTTTTTAGCTCTAGGTGGAAATTCCCATCCAAGTTTTCCAGTTGATTTGTCTAAAAGAAGATGAGCTTTAAAGGGGCGACCTTTTTTGGATATGAAACCTTCGATAACTTCTGTTTTACCCTCTACGAACAATTTTATTATCTGGTCTCTTGGTAATTCTTTTTTCAAAATTTCTTTAGATATTCTTGTGCCGCCTTTTTGCTTTTCAGGGGCCATGTCAGGGCAGATATAAGCTTTGTTAGTTTCGTAAACTTTGACCGTTTTTCCATCTTCTAGTGAAGCTTCGGTAAGGAGTTGGTCATCAGTTAAGTTTTTGGCTTCTTCCTCTCTTTCTTCATCCCCTTCGAAAATAAATTCAGGTTTCCATCCTCCTCGAGCTCCCTGGGCCATTTTTAGTTCTGCTGTGAATGCTTGCCCGAACCTGTTTTTGAATGTATCAAAAGGACCAATTCTACCTTGTTCTAAAAGGGCTTTGGCCTGTTCAGGTGTAATCTCGTGACTAGCAATGTGTTTATTGAGTTTAAATTTACAATCTTGCTCTTTACACTCATAACTGCCGTCGGTTTGTTTCAATGCTTTCTCTTGGCATTCAGGACAAGTGGCTTGGAGGTCATCAAATACCCTATTTGCAAGTTCTTCAATTTTTATAGAGGTTCGATTAACTATTTCTTCGGTAAGATTTTTTATTTCTTCCATGAAAACTTCTCGGCTGAGTTTGCCTGTTTCCATTTGTTTTAGCTTGTACTCCCAATCTCCAGTCATTTCTGGTGATCTGAGAGCATCAATTCCTATGTCATCTAGTAAATCAATGAGAGCCAACCCCTTGTTGGAAACAACGAGATCGCGCTTTTGTTGTTCGTGGCGGAATAAATATTTATGAGCAATTAAGCCTTCGATAATAGCTGCTCTTGTGGCTGGTGTTCCGAGGCCACGTTCTTTCATTACCTCTTTAAGTTCATCGTCATCAATCCTTTTTCCTGCCGTTTCCATGGCACCTAAAAGAGTAGCTTCGTTAAAGCGAGCTGGAGGTTTGGTCTCTTCGGCTATAATTTCAATACTTGAGGTCTGAGCTTTATCCCCAGTTTCAGCAGGTATTAATTCATTTTTCTCTGTAGCGACACCTGGTTTACGTCCATATACTTCTAAATATCCAGGTTCAACTAGAACCTTACCAGTTGTTAAAAAGGAATCATT
>Ga0209404_10001184_pt1 | contig 18212 bp, 22 predicted proteins | sample TroAtlMetagenome_2_FD_187447 | JGI IMG/M metagenome (GOLD analysis project Ga0209404, IMG submission 187447) | Marine eukaryotic phytoplankton communities from Atlantic Ocean - Tropical Atlantic ANT8 Metagenome (SPAdes) (version 2) | ecosystem: Environmental > Aquatic > Marine > Oceanic...
ATGTTCATCTACTATTCTTTCTAATCTTTGTATAAGATCAGGTGTAGTATTAAATTTGGGTAGGTCTAAATAAAGAAACGCTAGATCATTTATCATTTTGTATCAAAGTCATTATGTAAAAAGTTTTGTAGCAACTAATCCTGCAAAATCATATTTACTTAATTGTATCTGCCCAGGATTTACGTGATGAACATCGTGGTGTTGTTCACCTGCAGATAAAATTCCTATAAACCAATTATAAACTGGCTTACTTTCTTTATGTCCTAACGCATTAAAGATTCCATAACTTACGAAACCTAAAACTAAAGGCGATAGAACAAACATAATAAAGATTGGAACACTTATTAATAAAGTTATAACTGCTGTCGCAATATGCAGTTTCAACCAATGTTTATGAAAAAACATTATACGAGGATTTCTATACAAGTCCCTAACATAATGTCTAGGTATTTGTTTTACTCTCCAGTTATTCAACAACACGTTCCAAAAACCTTTGTGTGTTGGTGAATGTGGATCTTCCTCTGTGTCTGAATGTCTGTGGTGTATTCTGTGAGCACCTACCCAACCTAATGGTGATCTGCTACCTGCCAACATGGCAAGAAACAAAGCAAATACTTCAAAACCTTTAGAGGTTTCAAATTGTTTGTGGGCAAATTTTCTGTGTAAGCCTATTGATAGACCAAACATAGCAATAAACTGATACCATATAAATCCCACCAATAACATTACAAAAATGTCCATTGGTTTTAACTATTCTGATCTATTGTGCCGTCTGGTGTTTCAACTGAATAGCTGATAGCATTAGCTGCACAATGAGCAATTCTAGCATTAGTTCCTTCTAGGAACTTGCTGTCAGTTTCAAAATCTGCGAAGTCTGTTATTGCGTTCAATACAACTGAACTTGTATTGACCTTCTGATCCTCAGAAAGATTTGCTATTTCATAACTAACAATTTTTCCAGCACTTTTCCATTCTTCTAATCTTGCAACTTGATCGGCAGGAGGAGCCCAAAATTCTGTGTCTGTATTTGGTCTGCTCTGTACTAATCTAACTGTATAACTCATAAAAATTCTCCTTATTTACTTACTATTTATATATTTATATGTCTATCTATTCTGAAAATTGTTACCTATTATCTCATAGGTATTACTATTACTTTGAACATTTAACACTATCATATAACTATCTCTAAATGAAAATAAACTATGCATTTTATTAGTATTGATAAAGTATGCCCTACCATGTTCAAAATTTAATATATTACCATCGTGGATAAAATACATCCATGGTGGATTGCAGTCTTGTAAAGGTATCAATATTCTCATACTTGGTTGATCTTCGCTATAACGAGGTAAATCTCTATGTACAGGAAAGTAACCACCAGCAGGTAAATATAATACGTGTGATCTGCCAAGATACTTCTTCCAAGGCTCAACAACTTTTCGTATTTCTTCACTTTTATGATATGCGTCTGTTACCGTATTAAAATCAAGCTCTGTATAATGAACATTATTTTCCTTATTATATTCAGGTATAGAGTCCAAATCAATACCATCAAATTTACCATCTAAACTTGTGATACTTAAACCAGTCCTAGGGATGTCTTTTCTAGGATTATATTGCTTAAATTCAAAGTCTTTTACCTCTTTGAGCAACTTGTCTGGATCACACTTAAATTTTAAGGGTATTACATCGCCATATGTCAATAATCTAGTATAACTCATATAGTTATTTAGTCTATAAATAGTGCCGTCTAATTGACGGATTAGTCAAAATATGATATAATATAGTATGAAAAATGTTAATATAATATGCACAAGTAAACCTGGTGATGGCCTTCTACATTATAGTTATGAACATTGTTGTTTTCTCAATGATCTAGGTATAAATGCAAAACTTATAATAGTTAGAAACCATAAATTTACTCAACAGGATTATATTAATGCTCTAAATGAATGTTATATAAAATTTGAAAATGTAGTATTTGATTTTTATACTCCTACGGCAAATGACATAACGTTAATTATGGGTAGAAGTCAGGTGACTTTAGCATACTTAAATAAACACACTTACAATAATGATCAACTTCTAACTTTACATTTATTGTTTAGCGGCAATCTCATATCTGTATATTCTGAAAATCATATTAGAGAATATCCTATTGCATTACAATATTTCAAATCTAAAAAAGTAATTGACTTATGCGACCATGATGTATATGTTAATGGTGTAGGAGAACAATTTGAAAAGATAATTAATTATAGTATTTACAAACCTATAAAAGAAGATATACAATTTAAGTATTTGTTTTTAGGCACAAATGAAATCTATTATAAAGAAGTAGAAAAACATATAGACAAATATCCTAATCACGGTATTATAACTTATAATGATAAGTTTATTAATCCTAAACTAAACAATGTATTTGTACCAATTAAAAATATATTAGGTAAGTTTGAAACATATGTCTATACAAAACCTAACTTTGATCCTGCACCTCGTTTGTTTAATGAGTTTAGATGGTTGAAAAAAGAAGTCATTTATTTAAGGGATAAATATAAGCAAGATGGCGGCAGAGTATATTGGAATAGACCTGTGAAGTGTTTAACACAAAGTAAAGACAAAGTAAAAAATTTATTAAAATGGTTACAATAAAAGACGACATAAATTACTTCCTTAACAGGAAAGCAATCAACATTGATATTGGTTTTAGATGTTCACTTGAATGTCCTAAATGTCAAAGACAATCACAGCACAGAAATTTTGGTCAAAAAGTTCCAGGTTATGATCTTACTATGGATGAGATATTAAAGTTGGCAAATTTTTATCGTTCATTTGTATTCTGTGGTCAGTTATCTGACCCTATACATCACCCACAATTTGCTAAAATATTAAGAATACTACGTTTGAAAGATGTAGATTGTCAAATACATAATGCCTCATCTCATAAACCTGAAAAACATTTTATAGAATGTTTTAAAGCTAATCCAAAAGCTAGATGGGTGTTTGGCATAGATGGAATGCCTAAAGATAGTCATAGATATAGAATTAACCAAGATGGTGAAAAATTATTTAGAATGATGTTAGAGGCAAAAAAGATATTAAAAAAACCACCTGTATGGCAATATATCGTGTTTAGTTATAATGAAGATAGTATAGACGCTGCTAAATCACTTGCAGATAAACATGGATTACCTATAATGGTAGTACAATCATCTCGTTGGAAAGGAGATGATGATTACTTTAAACCTAAAAAGGAGTCCTTAAATGCCTTCTGATTTTCAACCAAGATGTATGTTGCAAGGTAAAGAAAGAAGACAACAGGCTGCTGTCACAAATAGAGGTCACTTAATACCTTGTTGTTGGATAGATCAACCAAATGAATTAGAACATCCAGTTATGAAAGAGATGTTAGCAGTTAGTAAGATAAGTGAAGTAGAAAGTATAGATGAAATATTATTATCTGAACCATGGCAAAAGTTTGCTAAAGATTTAGCAGAGCGTAATATGAAAGAGATTATGCCAGTTTGTCTTAAACATTGTAAAAAATGGTCAGGTGGTAAAGACCAACAGAAAGTAGAAGAATTACATAGAGATGGTAAAACTTATTTGATTGCAAATCCTAATGAGAATGATGGTGATGATCATATTGACATAACTAAAAATACATTTACGGTAACTGAAAAATGAAGAAGATATTATTAGTCGCAGGTTGTAGTTATTCAAACGAAAAATTTAGGTCAGTACATCATCCTGAATTAGATATTGATTGGCCATTATGGCCAGAATTACTTGCTGAAAAGTTAGATATGGAACTTGTAAATTTAAGTTGGTCTGGTGCAGGACAAGAATATATCTACAGTAATATAATTGATAAATTACAAACTATTGATCACTCAAAAATAGGTTACGTTATTGCAGCTTGGAGTACAGCACCTAGACGTGATTGGCAGTATGAAGAATTACACTCAAAGAAAGCAATATGGTCAAATGATATGAACGACTCAAAAGGTTATATGATCTACTGGATAAACAGATCATTAAGATACTATTATAGTTTTCAAAGTGTGTGTGAAAATTTAAAATTACCTTATATGCAATTTCAAATGATAGACTTATTTAAAAGTTATCTATGGCAAGAAGTTATTAAAAGAAGATTTAAAGGTGTCAGCACTAGAGATGTTGCTGAAACATATTTGAATAAGGCTAGTGATCTTAATCCAGAAGAAGGATACTGGAAAGAACAAAAAGAAAAAGAATACTTGGCACATATACATAATAGTCCATACTACGAAAAAATTAATAATAATTTTATAGGGTGGCCTACTGATCCTAAATTAGATGGTTTTTGTGTGGCAAATAAAGTATTAGATCCAGATACTGATAGAATATCAGAATTAGATAGACACCCTAATAAACAAGGGCAAAGGAAAATAATGGAGTTTCTATATGAAAAAATACTTAATAGTTAGTGGTTGTAGTTATACAGCTGCTAAATATTTTTGTTGGGCACATCCTGAAATAGATACTAGTTATCCTAGATGGCCTGAACTACTTGGAAAAAAATTAAATATGAAAGTAATGAATCTAGCAGCTCCTGGTGCAGGTAATAGATTTATATTACAAACTCTATTAGAGGCAATAGAAAGAACACCTAAACAAAAAATAGGTATGGTAATGGCTGCATGGTCACAAGCAAATAGAGATGATTGGCAGGATTTTCATATAACAGGAGTGCCAATTGCTTTTCCTAATGAACATTTTATATCAGGTTTTAAATGGAACAATACTAGAATAAGAAGACCTGGTGATATTTTTAGTTGGGTAAGAGAGTCATTACTAGGTTTTATAACTTTACAAAATGTATGTAAAAGATATGACATACCTTTCAAACAATTTCAAATGATTGGTTTGTATAGACCTTGGATATCAGGACTTATGAGAACAGAAACAGACCAACAAGCTGGCTTACCTAGATATGAATATAAAGGAAATAGAGCAGAATCAGAAAAAATGATAAGAAATTTAATAAAAGACTATGAAAAATTTATTGACCCTAATATTTTTATAGGGTATCCAAAAACTATTCACTTAACTGATAAACTATCACACCCAATGGATTGGTCATTAGGTATAGATGATCAGATAAGTAAAATTGATGAACACCCTAATAAACAAGGACAAGAAAAACTAACGGAGATTATATATGACAGGATGGGATAGAGATTTTAAAGAAAACAAAATCCACTATATGCACCTTTTTGAAAAGTCAATGCAAAAAGAACAAGAAGCAAACATTGAGTTTTTAGAAGATAAACTTAAATTACACACAAATAGAAAATATGTTGTTGCTTGCCAAAGTGGCACAGACGCTTTACACTTTGCATTAAGAAGTTTAGATATAAAGAAAGGCGATGAGGTAATGACTACACAATTCTCATGGATATCTACAGCGTCCTGTATATCTATGGTCGGTGCAACACCTGTATTTTGTGAGATAAACGCTTTAACTTATCATATGGATTTAGATAGTATTAAACGTATGTATTCGCCTAAAGTAAAAGCAATAGTTTATCCTCATCTATTTGGTTATATGTCTGAAACAAAAGAAATATTAGAATTTTGTAAAGAGAAAAACATTGCCTTTGTAGAAGACGCAGCTCAATCACTAGGTGCAAGTCTAAATGGCGTTAAAGCAGGATCAATAGGCGATATATCAACATTAAGTTTCAATGCAAACAAAGTTGTTTCTGGGATTGCAGGTGGTGGTGCTATCTGTACAAATGACAAAGAAAAAGCAATAATGTTTAGAAGATTAAGAAAACATGGCGAAAACAAAACACTAGGATACAATTCTAAAATGTTATTAATGAATGCCGAGTTTATTAATTTTAGATTAACTAAAATGAAAGAATGGCAAGAGAAAAGACAAGAAATTGCTAAACTGTATAATGAACAATTAAGACCATATGTAACCTTGCAACCTACCTATAACAATTTAGATCATAACTATCACAAGTATGTTATAAGAGTACAAAATAGAATGGTTAGAGATAATCTTAAAAAAGTATTAGACGCAAAGGTACATTATGGTATGCCTTTATCTGAAAACAAAATGTATAAAAATATAGAACATAGAACAGATGATATGTTTGTTAGTAAAATAATTTGTGATACTATATTGACTTTACCTATACACGCATGGATGACTAAACCAGAAGTTAATAAAATTATCAATACAGTTATACTTACTTTAGATTATAAGAAAGATGAATTTGTAGAAGATATGAAAAAGTTATTAGGTGATGATTTGTTTGATAAAAGTTTATTAAAAGAAACTACAGAACCTATCTATGATTATATTATAGAGAAGATATATCAAACACCAGGTTATATGGAAGAAGACTCATTTAAAAATAAAATGAAAAATAAAAGAAAGTTGAAAGTAGCATTTAATAAGTTTTATGAAAACATTATCTGATATACAGGAAAATTATCTAGCAATTGACTTCTTTATGTCAATGTCTTGTAATAAGAATTGCCACTATTGCACTTCTTATACTTTAGAGATGAGAAACTTGACGGTTGATATGGATTTCCTAAAACAAACATTGCACTATTTAAGAAATTATAAAATACGTGTTTGTCTTTTAGGTGGTGAGCCAGGCCTAATTAAAAATTTAGATGAAGTAATTGCTGAAGTTAAAAAGAATCCTAATCACGTGTGTTCGGTATTATCAAACTCTTTTGTTCGTAGAAGATACCCACACATATTAAAGGATCCTGATATACTTTATGTTGAACATAACATATTAGATTTTTATGAAGACAGAATTGAAAAACTTGGTAGTTTAGATTTGTTAGAACCTTATGGTTTCATAAAAGAAAATGATTATAACAATTACAATCTATGTGTAAAGACACCTAACTTTTTTAAATATAAACATCTATTTCCTGAAGAAATGAAACAGTTAGATCACAAGAATACAATGTGGAAATCATTTAATGGTAGAACACCTAACAAAGATGATGTATTAGAAGTACATACTCAAGCAGCTGAAATAGATCGTAAGATGTGTGCTGCTTTTCCTATGGTGCCTGTAATTGATTTTGAAAAAAGACATATAGTCCATTGTAGTAAAAAGTTTGCTAACAATCTTATTGTTTCAAAGAACTTTGAGATAACACAGGAAAATATTGATAAGATGATGAACTTTAGATTATTTAAGTATGAGAATTATTGCAAGACTTGTATGGAATGGGTAGAACCTAAAGGTCATTTCCCTATGAGAAAATATGCGAGGTTATTAAATGAATAAAATATGGAATGATAAAATATTTGCAGTTGCTTTAAATCTACACGACCACAATACATATGATGGTGTGTTTCATAATCAAAGAGAAAGATTTACTAGATTTAAACATAATCTACCTTATCACGCTGAGGCATATGATCATCAATCAGACATATTAAATCCTGGCGACTACAGATTAAATAATGAGTTTGTAAAAGATTATTGGATAAAACCAGATGACGCCATACTAGCATTTACATATACGTATGGTGGTGTTAGAATGTGTAAAGATATGTTGCCACAAGATGTATTTGATTATGAACCAAAGAAACTATGGGATCACTATTACAAAGATGGCTTGTATTTTATAGATCATCATCAATCACACGCAGCCTACGCTTTTCTTAATTCAGGTTATGAGAAATCTGATATACTTGCGATTGATGGTATAGGATCAAAATATAGATGTGTCTTCTTTGATAAAGATGAAAACTTACACGAACTATCAGATAAATTACCTATCGGTTGGTTATGGAATCATATGTCTAACCTTACAGGTTTTGGCACACTTGGTGCAAGTAAATTAATGGGTAAAGTTGGGTATGGTAAGTTTAGTCAGTATTACTATGATATATTTGAAATTATTTTTTCAGGACCTATAACTGAAAAGAAACAAAAACATTTTGCACATATTAAATTAGATGATATAGATGACCTAGCATTTACATTACAAAAATTTACGATAGATAAAATAAAAGAATTTGTATATCCATTAAAGACTTGCGATAACTTATGTATTGCAGGTGGTGTTGCTTACAATGGTTATATGAATGAAGAATTTACTAAACATTATGAAAATGTATTTGTGCCACCTGCTGTGGGTGATGAAGGACAAGCAGTAGGCACTTATATGCATTGTGATTATGTAATCAATAATAATATACATAAATCAGAAACATTTGCTGGTATAGAATATGAACATAACGTAGGTGAAGACGCTGACTATAAAAAAATTGCACAGGCAATTGCTGATGGTAAGATAGTAGGTTGGTTTCAAGGCAAATCAGAAAGTGGTAATCGTGCATTAGGTAATAGATCAATACTTGCAGACCCACGTAATCCTAATATAAAAGATATTATCAATCATACTATAAAAATGAGAGAAGACTTTAGGCCGTTTGCACCTGCTGTATTAGAAGAACACTACAAAGAATATTTTGATACAAGATTACCTAGTCCTTATATGAGTAGAATATGTAAAGTTAAAACAGATAAGGTGCCTGGCATTACTCACGTTGATAATACAGCAAGAATACAAACGGTCAATAAACAATTTAATGAAAAGTTTTACAATATTATTAATGAGTTTTATAAGATAACAGGCATACCAATGTTATTGAATACTAGTTTTAATTGTAGAGAACCCATAGTAGAGAGTCCTAAACAAGCGATAAATACCTTTAAGAGGACGGCATTAGATATATTAGTAATTAACGATAAGGTGATAACAAAATGAGCATATTTGACACAATGGAAAAAAGACATCACGTCTATGAATATCATAAAAAAAACATACCAGACGAAATAGTAAAAGATTTATTATGGAAGGCATGGAAAATATCACCATCTAAACATAACTTTATGCCTTACAAAGTTAGTGTTATAGGTCCTAATAAACAAGCAGAAAAATATAAAATGTGGTTAAGGTGTCGGGCCAATCATAAACATATGGAGGAGTTAGGTCCAAAACTACCTAGAGATGATCTTTCAGTAAACCCTTATAACGAAAAACCAGAAGAATATACTTTCCATACTAATCCTGCATATAATCACGTAAGATATAATTCACACCTATTAATTTTTAGTGCTAGAATTTGTAAACCAAACGGATATATGAAACACGTAATAAGAAAAGAAGGACATTACGCTGAACAATGTGAGAAAAATGAGGTAGCAAATTTAAGAGTTGCTTCTAGTTGTGAGGCAACTTTATTTGCAGCCAATCTAACTGCCTTATGTATAGAACAAGGTATAGATATTTCATATAACCTTTGTTTCCCTGGCAAAAAAGACAGATGGAAAGATATGCCATACTTATGGTATGATAAAGAAAAAGAAGAGGCAAGGGTATTTGTAGTTATGTCATTGGGATATGGTAAGTATTTTAGACACCAATGGTTAAAAGATAATAAAAAAGGTATTGGTCATTTAGATTTAAAACCTGAAGTAGATGAGGTAGTAGAATGGGTATAGTTGATACATACGAAAAAAGACATCACGTCATAAACTATGAAAAGAAAAACATTCCAGATGAACTTGTAAAAGAGTTATTATACAAGGCATGGAAAATTACACCATCAAAAAATAATTTTATGCCTTATCAAGTAAGTGTACTAGGACCTGACCAACAAGATTTAAAAGAGCAGGTATGGGAGGGTGCTGCTTTTAATCATAAAAGTGTAGAAGAAAGACAATTTAAAGCAAAAGATGGAGAGAATAAAACATATACAACACAGTCAGGTAATGAAACAAAATATAAATTTTGGCCTAATAAGGCATACAACCACGTTAGATATAACTCTCACTTACTAATATTCAGTTCCAGAATTTGTAAGTTAGAAGGATATATGAAAAGAATGGTTGAGAAAGAAGGTCACTATGCTGAGCAATGTGAGATAAGTGAAGTAGAAAATTTATCAAGCGCAACTAGTTTTGAATGTGGTTTATTTGCTGCTCATCTTGCAGGAATATGTTTAGAACACGGTATAGATACTTCATACAATCTTTGTAAGCCTGGTGGAAAAGGATATTATAAACATATGCCATTTTTATGGTATGATAAAGAAAATAAATACGCAATGGTCCATGCTAATATGTCTATGGGTTATGGTAAGTATTACAGATACCAATGGCTAAAAGACTATAGAAGAGGAGAAGATAAAAGACCTGAAATGGAGGATGTAGTAAAATGGATAAAGTAAAACTAGAAAAAATACTTGAACAAGTATTTACACCAGATATTGATGAGATAATATCTAAACAAGATATAATAGGTATGCGATTGAGTGGTGGTATAGACTCAGCGTTCTTATGTTTTCTTACAATGAGTAAATATCCTGATAAGAAAATATTACCTATTACAATGTATAACAAGTTAAGACCTGCAGCTATGAATGCTGTAGATAATGTTCTTTCAGCATTAAGAATATTAAAACCTGAAAATGATAATCTTTTGTATTCTGATATTGCATTTTTTGACACGTCTAACTTTAAGAAGACACCAAAGCAAATGGAAGAATATGAAACAACAGGAAAGAAATATAATCCTAAAGATACTTTTCAAAGAGAATGGTTTAGAAAACTATGGGACAAGTATGACAAATTAGGTATAAACTTAAATATCTATTTTTCAGGTGAAACTTTAAACCCACCTGTAGAAGAACAACCTAAAATAATCACAGGTGAGTGGCGTAAGTTTCCACACGATAGAAATGTTAAGAAAGATAAGTTATGGTCTAAAACAGATAAGTTATATTATGGTCATCATAGATACGAATTTAAACCCTTTCGTAATACGAATAAAAAACAAGTTGCACAATGGGTAAAAGAACTTGGTTTAGATAAAACTTTATTTCCTGTGACTGAAACTTGCGAAACAGAAATCTTTATGTATGAAGTATATGCTAAAGACTTTAGAAGAAAATATAATAACCCAGGTGCAGAACCATGTAAAGTATGTTGGCCTTGTAGAGAGAAATATTGGGCATATGGTTTATATGATTTTAATACACCAGAGGATAAGGACGAGTGGAAAATATAGATTTACAATTATTTAAAAACATTATGGCAGAGGGCAGAAACAATACTGACCTTTTAGACTCGTTTAGTCCTAATCAATTTAAAGCAAAACAGAAATTAGTAGATATGATACACAATTACGTTGATATTAATTCTGAAACTGAAATAGTAATCTTTGGTGGTTGGTATGGTAGTATATTAATACCAATGTTTAAAGACGTTAAGAAGATTACTTTAATTGATATAGACAAAGAAGTAATTAATATTGCTAGTAATAGATTATTTAATCATTATAAAAATGTTGAGTTTAGAGTACAAGATGTATTTGAGTATAACAAACTAAATCAGTATAGAAGTGCTAACGTTTTTATAAACACATCTTGTGAGCATATGGCACCTATGAAAGATTGGCCTTTATGGGAATGGGTATTGAGAAAGAACAATCCATACTTTGCATTTACTTCAAACAATATGTTTGGTATAGAAGGACATACTAATTGCGTTAATAATATAGAAGAATTTAAAAAACAATTACCTGATACATCAAAAGTTTTAACTGAAAATGAAGTTATAGATGAAAGAGGTAGTAGATACTTGTTAGTAGGTAAAATATGAAAAGAGTAATATATAGTTTTTACATTGATATACCAAAAGATGAACTTGATATATTTGATAAGAATCTAAACATTAAAGGTTGGACACCTATCAATTACGTCACAAAGGATGCTTTCAAAGAAAATTACGAAAGATTAGTTACCTGTAAGAGATGGTATGCTGAACAATTAGGTGTAGATTTTAAAATGTTTGAGTATGATGTAGATTTTATGTTATACAAAGACAACTTACAAAAAAAGTATCCACAGATTACAGCATATAACGTAGTAAATTTCTATAAGATATATTTGATGTATAAACTTGCTCAAGACTATGACGAAATACTTTATTTAGATTTTGATGTAGTGCCTATGCATCCTGAAAACTTTTTTGAGAAATGGGATTTATCAAAGGGTATTGCAATACAACATAATACACATAAAGTTATTCCTATGGATGAGGTAAGTGAAACATCACAAACTATTCGTAGTCCAACAGCAAAATATTATAATGCTCAAGCAATGTTATTAGATAGAGGATTAAATCCTAAACATCACGTTGTAAATACAGGTATCATTGGTGCAAGTAGAGAACACATACAGAAACTAAAATACTTTGCTAACTTTAATTCTGATATGACAGAAATGACTGCTCTAACTAAAGGCCACGATATGTATCCTAAAAAGATAACAGACTTTTTTGGTTGGGACAATGAAACATTATTTGCAGTTAAGATAGCAGAAAACAATGTGCCTATACAATGGTTAGATAACAATTGGCATTACTTCTTTTCTGATCAAGGTTTTGTACCTAAATCAGTTGTACTATGCCATGCTATTAATAAAAAATTTGAAGTTGTTTGGAGAGCATATCATAATGCTTAAAATATGCACCGTGTATCATCAAGGTTTATATAAACCTGAACACGTATCAAAATTATATAGGTCATTAAAGAAACATAGTAGTGTGCCTTTTGAGTTTATCTGTTTAAGTGATACAGACGTTGAGGCAGATGTAGTATTACCTTATAATCATCATAGTAGTATTAAGAAACATTGGCACAAATTAAAATATTTTAGTCCTCAATTTGCAAATCAATCGCCTGGCGATGATATAATCATTATGGATATTGATCAAAAGATTGTAGGCAATGTTGATGACATATTAAACTATCCTGTAAAAGAAAATGAATTTATTACTTATGATAGTTGGTGGAATGTTAAAACAAATAGATATGCTGATAGAGTTATAATTCCTATCAATGGAGGTTTTTATAAGTTTAAGTCAGGTAGTTTTAAATACATATGGGACGACTTCTCATTAAATCCTGAATACTGGCAATTACATTATTATAATAATGGTGATGTTCATTACAAATATTATGGCGAACAAAACTATGTCTTTTGGAAACTTGATGAACACAAAGTAAATATTAAGTATTTACCTGGCGAGTGGATTGTTAAATGGACAAATGAAGATAGACAAAATATAGAACTAAACAAAATGTATTCTAAAAAGTTTAATACAGATTATATGATATTAGGTGACCCACACGAAAAGATAAAAATTATTCACTATCTAGGACCAAGGAATGAAAAAGATATTTAAACATAAAAGAATGGCCGCTGTGGCCAATAGTAAGCCAGGTGATGTAGATACTTCGGATTGGTTTTCAACATTATCTAAAGAGGGTGAAGAAAGAAAACTGGATCCTAATTCTATAATGAATAGAGCAAAAGATAAGAGAAGTTGGTTTTGTCACTTTCCATTTTCAGAAATGTTTATAGAACTAAATGGTAAATTTAAAGCCTGTTGTCTTGCAACTGAAAGTAAAGATTATAATATAAACAATACATCTATAAAATCATGGATGGAAGATAGTAAATATCTGAATGATTTAAGAAAAGAAATGTTAGACCCTAAAAAACATGGAACAAAAGCTATTAACGAACATTGTAAAAGATGTGTTGCAGATGAAGCTCGTTATGGTAAGTCCAGAAGAACACACCATATGTGGAAAGAATCAAGTACCAAAACACGTTGGGATGCCATAGAAAGAAATGTTAGAATGTATGAAAAGACAGGTGTATGGACTTTTGATGAAAGAATTATGCAAATACAATTAAAGTCTTTTGGTATTCAATGTAATTTAGATTGTCATATGTGTAACCATGATAGCTCATCTATGCGTATTGATATGATGAATAAACATAATGTTTATAGTGAAAAGATGTTTGGCACAATGAAAAACACACAGCGTAAAATTAAACTTGTTGAAGATAATCTAAACAAACAAGATAAAGAAGATGTTATAAAACAAATAAAAGAACTTGCACCATATCTTAATAGTATAAAAATCATAGGTGGTGAACCACTAATAATGAAAAAGTATTTTGAGTTTTTAGAAGAAATAGTAAAAACAGGACACGCACCTCATATAACAATTAAGTTTCAAACCAATCTTACAAAACTAGGTGAAGGTAATCATAGATTTATTGACTTTGTACCTAAATTTAAACAAACTTCATTTACTGCCTCTATTGATGGTATTCACCAATATGCCGAATATTTAAGAAGAAGATCAGAATGGCCAGAGATAGAATCAAATATAGATTTACTTAATTCAGATAAGTATAAAGATAAAGCACACGTTGATGTTAATTCTGTTATTACTTGTTTTAGTGTTTTACGTTTTTATGATGTTATTGAATATTGTAAGAATAATCCAGGTATAAGAAGTGCAGGTTGGTTAATGATTGAAAGACCTAATTCATTAAGAGTAAATAATTTACCTAAAAAATTAAAAGATCAACTTATACCAAAGTATGATGGTTGGCCTGACATACAAGCTGCATTAAAAATGCCTGAAGATGAAAACAATGATTTTCAGGACACGTTGAACTATATGTTAAAACAAGACAAGGCATACAAAGGAACTAAATGGGAAATGAATTTATTTGATGTGTTTCCTGAATTGAAAGAGTTTTATGAACCCAACACACACAATATTTAATAAGTTAAATCCTGATTGGTGTTTAGAACAAGCACAATGGATTGTAAAAAATATACCAATGACTGAAAGTAGTAATAGTAGTGGTAAGTTTTTTCATACTTATCGTTGTTGGCATTTACATAAGACTAGTGAGATACCTATTATAAAAGAAATGAATAGATTGATTGAAGAACAATCAAAACAGTTTGAAGAAATATATAACAGAGCACCTAAAACTGATTTCTTTATTCTTGCTCATACTATAGATGATAGTAAAGAGATGTGTGTATGGCACAAAGACCGTTATTTCTTTAATGGTCAATATCATATTACTATTAAAGGCAATGCAAATATAAGCGTTGATGATGGTAAAGATATACATAATATAGACGTGCCTAATGGAACAATGTGGTATATGAATGGTACTGAATACAAACACAAGATAAACACAGGCACAGGAACTGAACGTTTTGAACTTTGTGCTCCTATAAGTCAAAGACCTGAACACGTAAAAGTTAAAATAAAAGGTGTTGTAAATAATAAATGGAAATACATTGATACTAGTAGTGAAGAATACAATAACTTTAGAAAAAAACTTGCTGAAGGTGTTGAAGACGCAGTTAAAAGAGGAACTGCTAGTAATAAAAGTGTAGCATTTCCTACACCACCTGAAGGATTTAAAACGAATGACTAAAGAAGAATTTGAAAAGAAACTAAAAGAGAAAAAGATATGGTGGTGTCCTCTACCGTGGACTCATATATTCTCTAGTTTAAGTGGTAGATATGCACCTTGTTATGACGCATTGGCACCGACAGGCCATAGTATGAAAAATACAAAGATAAGAGAGTGGTATACTTCAGATTATCAAAATAGATTAAGAGAAGAAATGCTCAAAGAAGATTACGATGGTAAATTTTTTGATCATCATTGTACAGGTTGTAGAAAACACGAGAAGTTATATGGTCGTTCAGATAGACAAAAATATGTTGAACAAGTATTAGCAGGAACATTTGATAACAAAGTACCACAGTTATTAAGAGCAGTATTAAAATTCCAAGAAGAAGGTAAGATTGATTTAGATGAAAGAATACTAGATATTAAAATGAAAATGTTTGGTAATGCTTGTAATTTAGATTGTTATATGTGTACTCCTAGAAGTGCTAACACAAGAACTATATCTCTTAACAGAATACTTAAAAACGAAGGCAAAGTTTTTGATCCTGATTTGGATCCTAAAGATGGTGAAAGAATGAATACAATGAAGCACGATGAGGAAGAACATTTAGATGATGTAGCTTCAGTAGCAAAATATACTAAATCAATAAAACTAATTGGTGGTGAACCATTAGTTATGAAAAATCATTATAAACTATTAGACAAGTTAGTTAAAACTGGTTATTCAGATGGTATCGGTTTAATATACAAAACAAATCTATCAGTATTTAAGATGGAAGGTTATGACTTCAGAAATTATTGGGGTAAATTTAAAGAGTTTATTATGAAAATATCTATTGATAGTTATGGTAAGTATAATGATTATATAAGAAAGAAGTCAGACTGGCCACAGTTAATTAATAATATGAAAGTGATGAGAGAAAGAAAAGATTGTAAAGTAAATGTTCATAGTGTAGTATCTTTTTTAAGTGTTATGCATATATGGAAACTTCAGGAGTATTTAAAAGAAATAGGTATACCTCACACTTATTATATTATACAACACCCTGCTATATTACAAGTTAAAAATTTACCATATGAAATTAAACAAAGTCTAATACCAAAATACAAAGACTTTCCTAATATTGTAAAATCGTTAGAGGGAGAACAAGACAAAGAACAATTTATAAAAACAATAGAGTATTGTCAAGCACTAGATCGTAATCATAACAATTATAAGTTATTTGAACTATATCCTGAACTTGAAAATTATTACAGAAAGGTAAAGAATGAAACTAACATACGGTAATCAAACTATTGATCTCTTTTCAAAAGAGTTATTTCCTATGGGTCCTTCAAAGAAAGTAGTTGTAAGTTTATCAGGTGGATTAGATTCAGCTTCATTAACTTATTTAATTGCAAATTATTTTCCTAATATAGAGATATATCCATTTCACTCAAAAGATGTAGATGGTCCTTTAGATACTGAATGTGCTTTAAATGTACATAGATATTTAAAAGGTATGTTTCCACAGATAAAGGATTTAAGAATATTTGAAGTAAATACAAGTGATCCTGTTTGGTTGAAAAAGGCACAAGATGAATTAGACGACCCAATCAAAGGTAAGATCAATGGTGTTCCTAGGTGGGGTAATGTAAGAGGTGGATCAAAGGCACTACAAAATAGAAGAGCAAGATGGACAATGCATAAAGAACATAGTACAGTTGTTTGTATGGCCATGTCTATGAACCCTCCTGTTGATGTTATGAAAGAGAGAGGATTTTATAACGTATCAGAAAGAAAAAGAGACCCAGGAAGATCAGATGAAAAACAAGTAGATTATGGTACCTATATGCCATATCTATATGTTGATAAAAGATTTGTTGCAGGTGTTTTTAAAGAACATGGTCTTATGAAAGAATTATATCCTATGACTAAATCTTGTGCTTGGGGACCTGAAAGTGGTAATACAAATTATCCAGACCCTTGTGGTAGATGTTTTTGGTGTAATGAAAAAGGATGGGCATTTGAGAATAATTTGTTGTAGATTTGGTCAAAAGTTTAGTCAATGGCACGTTGATAACTTAAAACATATGATAGATGAATACTCTGGTCTAAAGTATGATAGTTTTGAAGTTATAGAAGATGATCTATATGGCAATTGGTTTAACAAGTTTCAAATGTATGATAGATTTAGAGATGGTGAAAATCTATACTTTGATTTAGATTTAGTTATCTATGATAAATTACCTAATCTTATAAGAAAAGATTTTACATTATTAGATGATACGTGGTGGAGAGAAACTGCTCATACACCTTTGAACTCATCTATTGTTTCATGGACTGGCGATGTATCTTATATATGGGATAAGTTTAGAAAAGAAGATTACTTTTATGCTACTAATTATAAAAAAGGTAGTGATGAATGGTATTGGAAGTTTATAGATTATAAAACTTATGGTAAAGTCTGTCCTTCAATTAAAGATTATCTATATAATAAACCACCACAATTTAGTGTATGTACATTAGGTCAAATGCACCATCTACAAGAAAAAGGTTGGACTGGTTGGTATTCTGAATACTTTTTAAACAGGTAATTCTAAATCGTTAAACTCTTTACAAATTTCTATACCTAAACAACTGTGTTCTCTTATATGTTTATAGAGTTGAGCAAATCCTAACGTATTTCTTTCAAAGTCATTAATACCTTTATGTTCATATTCAGCACACATAGGTAGATATATCTTTGTCTTATAACCTTTCATAGTCCAATGCAATGCACCTAGACCTTCTTTTTTAAACACACAACCTGAAGTGTTGGTGCCTGTTATAATAACTTGATCTATATCTTTAGGTATTTCATTAACCCAATTAAAG
>Ga0209404_10001186_pt1 | contig 18198 bp, 21 predicted proteins | sample TroAtlMetagenome_2_FD_187447 | JGI IMG/M metagenome (GOLD analysis project Ga0209404, IMG submission 187447) | Marine eukaryotic phytoplankton communities from Atlantic Ocean - Tropical Atlantic ANT8 Metagenome (SPAdes) (version 2) | ecosystem: Environmental > Aquatic > Marine > Oceanic...
TTGTCGTTTTCCTCGATGCACCCGAGGGCTTGAAGAATCAACTGAATCGACCGGACCCGGTCACGACCCCCACATGACACGTAAGTTCCTCCCCCCCGGTGATAGCCTCGTCGAAATTCTCCATCCAGAAGGAATCCTGAATGCTGTAACTGCTGATAGCTCTGAGCTGCCTGACGCAAAAGGATCCAGTTCTCGGAGTGACGCCTGACCGCGTTCTCTAGAATCTCATCAGCCCCAGCTACCTGACGCAACTCACGCAGATAGCGGAGCGAGGACAAGAGGTCTTTGCCGCTGTTCCTATCATCAACGGATTCGAGCATCGCTCGACTGATATCCAGCGCCTCTTTCCAGTTGCCATCCTTCGCGAGCGCTTCGGCCTTCTTCCTTAACTGAGCCGGCGACTGTTCAGCTTGGGTCTGAACTACAGCACCCGCAACAATGAGGGCTAAAAAAATAAATTTCAATTTCATGGCAAAAATATGGATACGGACGAACCGTAATTACTTCGGAGCACGGCTTTCTTTATTACTAGACCCACAAGCAATGAAACCCTTGGAGAAAAATAAAATCAGCCTCCAACCCTGGGAATCTTTACTCCTCTCTGCGGGATGACCCAAAATCAAGGGACTGGGAAGATTTACGCGATAGCCGGAAACGACCTCCATTATGGGTCCTGAGAGGCTTAAACACCTCATCTGCGCCACACTCTTTGATCTCAAAGATCATTAAGAGCAGTTCGCCCAGCCGCCCCTTGGGAAAACCCTTCTTGGCGAACCACGCAAGGTACTCCGCTGGAAGATCGAAAACAGGCACTCCGCGGGGCGGGTAATTGGCAGGACCATACTTTCCAAACGGCATCCTGGTCCTCCCTATTTCCTCGAGCAGAGCACTGAAATCTTCCCTGTCAATCTCGGTAAAATCCACTCACCAAGAAGACCATGCCGAGCCGCCTCGTCAAGGCCACAGCTCAGAGATCAAAATGCAACTGCGACTTGTTTCCAGTATCCGCAAAGCGGACGCCTACTCCAACGAGCCGGACGCCTTTCCCCCCGCCCCTGCTCCAAGCCTCTGCAAGCAACTCCCGGCAGACTCCGCTCTCAATGGCGCCCTTTGCTTCTGTGTCTCGGGCATCGCCTCCCGGAGCTCTTTCGGCAGTCGTCTGAGTAAAATCTGAAAATTTCAGCTTCACCACCAGAGATCTGATAATCCGCTGACGATACTTTTTCATAACCGCCTCCTCAACTTTGTTTCTTAACTCCTCCATGACTTCAACCAGGGCAGGAAAGCCCTCTAGATCCTCTTTCAGGGTTGTCTCACTGCTAACCGACTTACGAATCCGGTCGACCCGGACCGGCCTATTATCGAGCCCCCGACAGAGAGCATGAAGTTCCAAGCCCCAGCTTCCAAAGAGATCCGCCAACTCGTATTTACTGATTCGCTGAAGATCTCCGCACGTAAGAACTTCTACCGAAGCTAGCCTCTCCTCTGTTTTGCGCCCTACTCCATGCAGCCGCCTCACTGGGAGATGCTCAAGAAACTCCTCTACCTCTCCGGGCTTGATTTCAAACTGACCATTCGGCTTTTTCCAGTCACTTGCGATTTTGGCCAGCAACTTATTGGATGCGATTCCCGCAGAGGCCGTCAATCCTGTCTCTTCTTCGATCCGACTCCGTATCTGCGAAGCAATCCGCACTCCATTTTCTCGATTGTTCGTCACGTCAAGGTAGGCCTCGTCAAGCGAGAGCGGCTCAACTAACTGGGTGTAGCGATTAAAAATATCCCTCACTTTTCTCGACTCCTCTCTGTAGACCTCAAATCGCGTTGGCATTACAATAAGGTGCGGACAGAGCTGAAGCGCCTTGAAAGTAGGCATCGCTGAGCGGCATCCATACTTCCGTGCTTCATAATTGGCCGTAGTAAGAACACCTCGCTCCCTTCCTCCCACAGCGACGGCCTTACCCTTCAATGAGGGGTGGTCGCGCACCTCAATGGCAGCATAAAAGCAGTCCATGTCGATATGCAGAATCGAACGCATCCGGCCTGAACTTACTTCAAAAGGCACACTCCTCAAATGCCTGATCCCCCAAAAAACAACTAAAGAAAGGTTTCGGTTAGCAACCATCTTACCGCAAAGGACTGGCAATGAGAATTTTTAGTCATCTTCGACCGCGCTAACGACACGGAACGGCAAGACTCCTCGTCAGCCCACATTTCTGGTCCCGAAGCAAGGAACCATGATACCCTCATCAACCCGATAACTGAGTCATAATCTGCTCAGTGAGCGACTTTACCAGTTCCTCAGCGTCAGCGTCGAGAGCACTCCCGCTTCCAGACATTCCCGCCTTGCCCTCGGGCAAGTCACAAACGGCGCCCGGACGAAACTCAGAGTTGTCACAAAGCTCGCATTCTTTCCAGCCGGCACGCTTGTCATCCATTCCAAGGCTTGAGCGAAGCTCAATCAACTCCTTTGCCTGACTACCGCTGATCGTCAGGAGGTCTTTCCCTTTCAGCTGCGCTGCCAGAAGGACGGTCTGACAGTAGGCATCTGTGTTCTCCATTTTCCAGTAGGCGTCCTCAATATCCTTACCCCACGTGATCACTCCATGATTGATCATCAGGACCGACATATGCTCGATGGCAGCTTCCCCGACCGCCTTGGCATTCGCCGGCGTCCCTGGGGTCTGGTATTCAGCCATTCCGATTTCGCCGAGGAAAACTTCAGCTTCAGGAATCATACATGTTGGCGGGCGCACCCCCGCCACTGCAAAGGCAGTGCCATGCGGCGGATGAGCATGACAGCAGGCTTTCGCTTTGGGCTGCCTCTTCATAATGGCCATATGAGTCAGACACTCGCTGGTTCGCCGCCTCGTACCGGCCAACTGATTTCCTTCGAGGTCGATCAGCGCCATATCCTCCGGACGCATGAAACCCTTAGAGATCAGGGTGGGGGTACAGAGAACCAGATTATCCCCGACCCTGATTGTAAGGTTCCCTCCATTCCCATCGGTATAGTTTTTTCTCCACATCCGATCGCCGATATCGACCATTCTCTCCTTGAGATCGTTTAATTCCGGAGAGCGGAAGAATCTTGCGATTTCCTCTGGAGATTTGGGATCATTCCCAGGCTCCCATCGAAACTCATAGTCGGGAACTCCCGGCACCACCGCCTCAAGAGCACCCGATTCGACCCTTCTGCGACGGGACTGGGACTCCTTGATCACATCTTTGGCAGTAGGGGTCAGAAGCGCTCCCTCGGGAATCGCGTCCAAGCTTTTTCCCTCTCTGAGTAGCCCTTCTATATCGCGGCCAGTAAATACCTTTTTCATACTTCCTTCTTTAATCGTCGTCATCCTCTGGCGGATACGGGTGATGTTCTATCCAGTCGAAAATCGCCACCGTGATGGCATCGATAGGGGTCGGATCCTCAAAAGGAGCCGTCGCCTCTGCTCCCTCCACGAACCCCACAATATCAGACTCTCCTGCACCCAGATCGTCATAGACCACCAAAGATGGCAAAGAGGTCATTCGAGGCTCAATGTCACATGCGGTATTCAACTGCTCTCCCTCCAGGGGATTGACCAGAAGCCAGCGGGTAGCGCGCAGAGCCGGATCCTGAACTCCCATCGTAACCTTCCCTATAACCTGTCCAATCCGCATGGCTATTCGTCGATGAGCCCCTGAATATAATTCCGAACCGGCGAACTCTGATCGTCCACGATTCCCCGTGCACCAATACCATCAGTGCTCACAAAAACGCGCTGGTGAAGCGCTGCCCCGAAAAGGTCGATCGCCACAAATGGCGGCGCCCCGCTTGACTCTCCATTAGAATTTTCCTGTCTGCAAAGAAGCATACTGAAACCCTTCAGACTGGGGTGGCTGTGGGTTGCAACCGCATTCCCAACTACTCGGCACATCAACATCGCAGTCTATACAATCCTAAGGTTCTCTACCATTACGCACCGCCTGACCCGGGTAAACGTTTTGGGTGTGGTGATGCCCTCGCCGGTTGTCGTCGCGACCGAATAACTTAAATACCCTTCGCCTCCCAATCCCAGACCTGCGACACAAGGTCCATTCTTCACAAAAATCGTCGTGTCCATCTGACGACCCATGTGAGTCATATTACCCACGTTCGTAGAGTGGATAATTGCCGAATGCCTGTAGCCATGCTCCGCAACCTTGGCCTGCTCTACCGCGGTCTCAAAATCGGCGACGGGAACAATTGGGACCATCGGCATCATCTGCTCCTCCTGCACGTAGGGGTGACTCTTATCCGCCTCCGCAAAGAGAAGTTCACAGCGATCACTGATACTGGCGCCAGCAGCTCCGGCAAGCCGAGCCGGACTGGCCCCGACAAAATCCCGATTAACAACCGCATGGGAGCATCCGCCCCCGTCATTCTTCTGGGTGAAGGCCACCCCCGTCAACTTCTCCAGCTGGCGTCCGCTCAGCTTTCCAGCACCGGCACGCTCAAGGGAGGTCATGAATTCTGCAAAAACTGCCTCGACCACGAATACCGCCTTTTCGCCGATACAGAGAAGGTTGTTATCAAAAGAAGCTCCCTCGATCACACTCCTCGCAGCCGCTGCCAGATCTGCGGTTTCATCCACTACCACAACGGGATTACCGGGTCCTGCACAGATGGCACGCTTTCCTGAAGTCATTGCTGCCTTCACAACCGCCGGGCCACCGGTGATCACCATAATGGCTATGAGATCATGTTTCGAGATCTGCTCAAAAGTTTCGAGGGTCGGATTTTCAATCACGCATATCAGGTTTTCGATCCCCAACTCGCTCGCAATGGCACGGTTATACTCCCGGGCCGCCATTGCCGCACTTTTAGCCCCACCTGGATGGGGATTAAACACAACCGCATTTCCAGCCGCGACCATGTTGATCACATTGCCTGTCAAAGTTGGGACGGAGTGCGTTACCGGAAGAATGGCGCCCACCACTCCAAAGGGTGCATATTCCTCCAGAGTAATGCCATCGTCTCCACTAAGAGCATAGGGCCTGAGCCACTCGACGCCCGGCACCTTGTCCATGATCGCCAACTTTGCGATCTTATGATCCAAACGCCCGATTCCTGTTTCTTCCAACTCAAACGCTCCCCAGCTCTCCGTATTCGCACTACAGATCCCTTTGACGATCTCAATCACCTTGGAGCGCCCCTCTAGCCCGAGAGACTTTAACTGAAGATACGAGTCCTGCGCCGCATTAGCAGCAGTGTTTACACAATTGAACACCCCGAAGTGTCCGGCCCCTGCTTTTGGACCGGAATGGCAACCACACTCTCCTCCGGAAGCCGGCGGCACAGGAGCCTTCGCTGTAGCGGACACCCCGGACTGACCAACCGGACGCCCCAGATCCGCCATCACCTTCTCCACAACTCCTCGGAGCATTTCTTGGTCAATCTTGATACTCATAACAATCCTCTTTCGATTCTAGAACGATCTATGACCCGTCATAAACTTTGGCTCCAAGAACATCGACACTGTCCACAACCGCCACCACCGCCGCATCGACAGGGAGCTGTTTGAGCCCTCCTGCCTGCCTCGCCGAACTACCCTGACAGAACATGACAAGCGATCCCTCTCCTGCACCGACCGTATCAACGGCCACGATTGTATTCGACCCGTCCCGGAATTGGGTGGGGTCGGCTTCGTCGATCAGCCGCGGGCGAAGGATGAGAAGCTTCCGCCCCACCATACTCTCGTCTTTCTTGGTGGCCACGACGTGACCAATGACCTCTGCGAGGAACATTACTCTCGGGGATCCTTACCTATTTTGCTTTCGGAGATGGCTTTTCACCCACAATAACCGTGTCAATAGCCTCGTCCGGACGAGCTATCACGTGGGCAGTCACTACTTCTCCGAGGCTGGCCGCGGTATCGGCCCCTGCATCGATTGCAGCTTTTACTGCTGCCACGTCACCGGTGACCACCGCGTTACAAAGGCCACTGCCAATGCTCCTCATTGGCCCTGTCAACTCGACGCTTGCAGCCTTAAGAGCCGCATCTACGCCACTGACGAGACAACACAAACCGCGTGTCTCGAGAAGTCCTACTGCTTGTTTTCCCATTGTTCTATTGTTGTTTAATTTAAACTCGTAACTTTCTGATACACTTCCCTCGCAAGGACCAGCTCCTCATTGGCAGGTATAACAAGAACCTGCACTCGCGCCCCCTCTCCGGTGAGCCTAGCTTCGCCTCGTCCTGCTCCTTCATTTTTGTCGGCATCAAGCGCTATCCCCCACTCTTCCAAGCCATCACAGACTGCAGCCCTGAGCCACGGGTTATTCTCCCCAATCCCCGCCGTGAATACGAGAGCATCGAGCCCTCCCAGCTCGAAAAGCATCGAAGAAGCCCACCGCCGAACCTCATGAACAAAGAGCTCAACCGCAATTCGAGCCTCTGGGTTGCCTTTGAGCGCAGCTGCTCGAACATCGCGCATATCATTCCCCACCCCGGAGACACCCAGCAACCCACTTTCAGAAGATAGCTGCTGAGACGCTTCCTCGATCGACAGACCAAGGATCTTTGCTGCGTATGGCAGCGCGCCGGCATCAAGATCCCCCACCCGATTATTCTGAGGCACGCCACTCTGGGGCGAAAAACCCATGCTCGTACTAATCGCGATCCCGTTCCGGATCCCCGTTACCGAACTACTTCCACCGAGATGACAGGATACTACTCTTAGAGGTCGCTCCAATTCCCGAGGGCCCGCCTGGTAAAGTCCGCGGACCAGTTCCGCAACGTCGGAACGACCAAGCATCTCGGCAGACCTCTCGGCTATAAACTTGTGACTCGCTCCGTGAAATCCATGGCGCCTGATCCCGGCATCATACCATGAAGCGGGGACCGCATATCTCCGCCCTGCCTCCGGAATCCACTGGTAAAACGCGGTCTCAAAAAGGGCAACCCTTCGGGCCTCCGGTAGAATCTCACGGAACTGCCTGATGCCATCTGCATAAGCAGGATTATGTGCTGGGGCAACGTCGGCAAAGCCTTCCAAGGCTTCAATCACCTCGTCACCGGCCTCCACGCACCCACTCAAATTCCGTCCCAGCACCGTTTTAAACCCCACCGCATCGATCTCTTCTGGTGTTGTTACTCCATCATTTTCCAGAGATACCAGAGCATCACGGATTGCTTCCCCGTGATTTGCGACACGCTCATATCCACCCTCGGCCAGCTGACACTCCTCGCTCTCGCCCATTTCAAAAAGGCGGAACTTGAAAGAGGTTGAGCCGAGGTTGGCTACGAGAATCTTCACAGTGATTTCGGCAAAGAACCGAGGTTACATTTCGACCAGTTTGGAGAGGTCCTCGTGAGGACGAGGGATCACCTGGGCAGAGGCCACTTCGCCGACCTGAGAGGCCGCCTCCGCACCTGCGTCTACCGCAGCCTTCACCGCTGCTACATCACCGGCCTAAAATCCGGTAACGAGCCCAGCACCAATTTTGGTCCATCCCAGCATGGAGACGTCCGCTGCCTTTAGCGCGGCATCGGAAGCCTCAACAAGTGAAACAAGTCCCCGCGTTTCTATAATTCCTACTGCTTGTTTAGCCATCGTTTCAGAATGATTTAGTTATGAGAGATCAAAGCGCTTCAAGAGGTCCTCATGAGGCCTGGGAATAACGTGAGAGCTAACTAACTCCCCTACTTTGTCGGCAGCCTCGGATCCAGCGTCCACCGCTGCCTTTACACTGCCAACGTCCCCTTGCACGATCGTGGTCAGGAACCCTGCTCCTATCGAGATCTGCTTGATAAAGGCAACATCAGCAGCTTTCACCATTGCATCAGCAGCCTCCACGTTGCCGGCGTACCCTTTTGTTTCAACTAGTCCGAGCGCTTGTCTCATATTCTTATCCTTTGGTTGTTTGGTTCATCATTTCGCGAGCTACTTGATCAGCTCGCAGTAAGTGTCTGTCTGCAGCCCGCAGGCATTGCCCTCATCGGTGTCGATATGCACCTCGAGATTAAAACTGGAATCCACTCGGACTACGACATTCTCGAATGTGACGGGGCAATCACCATGCACTCTCATCTTCATCATGTCCTTATGACTTACGCCATAGTAAGCAGCATCCTCCGGGCTCATATGCACATGCGGAGCAGCTCGGATCACTCCCTCAGGCATCTCGAAGAATCCCTTGGGACCCATCAACATACATCCGGGGCTTCCTGCGACATCTCCTGAGAGGCGCAGCGGTATGTCAAAGCCAAGCGCAATTGCGTCGGTGTATGCCAATTCCACCTGGTTGAACTCGCGGCATGGGCCCAGGATCCTCAAATTAGAAATCACGCGACTCCGCGGCCCAACAAGTGTGACCGTCTCCTTCGCAGCGAACGCACCGGCCTGATACAGACCCTTCATCGGCGTCAACTCATAGCCAGTGCCGAAAAGCTCCTCCACCGCACCAGGCGATAAATGACAGTGCCTTGCACTGACATTGACCACGAGCCCATTGGGAGCAGACGCCGAACTTGGTAGAGCTACCCCGAGCTTAGCATAGACCTGCTCGCGAACCATATGTTCGACCACGGCGCGAGGAATATTGGAATCAACTGGCATTTTCCAGAAATCACCGGCTTTATGGTTGGGTTTTCTTGACTAGTCAACCTATTTCCAAGATATTCCCAACCCAAACGCAGATTTTCCCAATTATATCTCAGTCCCTATTCTCATGCTACCCGTTGAACGCCAGTCCTTTATCGTAGCCAAACTCGCAGAGGAAGAGTCCGTGAGAACCACGGATCTCGCTATCACTCTTGAAGTGACAGACGAAACGGTAAGGAAAGATCTCGAAAGTCTAGAGAGACGGGGCGAACTCCTGCGCATCCATGGGGGAGCTGTTCGCCCAAATCAAAGCCGGGTCGAACTCGCCCTCAACGAGCGCAAGCAAGTGAACCGCGACTCCAAAACTGCCATTGCTCGTCTTGCCGCAGAGCGGATCGAACCGAATGATACCATCTTCATCGACGCCTCCTCTACGGCCCTGACGCTAGTCGAGCATCTCCCGAGCTTCCACCTGACAGTTCTAACCAACGCCCATAATGTCATTACCGCTTTGGCCGATCGGGATGGCATCGATATCGTCTGTACTGGGGGAATCTACGAGCCACGGTCTCGTTCCTACATAGGCCTGCCTGCAGAGTCCACGATGCGTAAACACAATATCCATAAGATGTTCTTCTCCTGTAACGGAATTCACCTTGAGCGCGGAATCTCCGAGACCAATCCACGCCAAGCTTCGTTTAAGGAGCGGGTGATTGAATGCTCGGAAACTGTCTACTGCCTTGCTGACTCTACCAAGATAGGACTCAAGTCGTCTTTCTTCTTCGCGGAAATATCCGATCTGACCACAGTAGTCACCAACGAGGATAGTGATCCGGGATTTATCGCTGCACTTACCAATCAGGAAATCGAGGTATTGAAAGCCTGAGCTGAGTCCAACTGCCCAATTTCCTTCCCCTTGGTCTACCTCCCTCTCGAAAACTTATTTCTAATGCCGTCCGTTGGCTGGTAATTGCCCGCTGCAGGGGCTATAACCACCTCCAGGCTGTGGGCCCTCGCTAAAGTTATGAACGATAAGGTGTACCTCGCGATTGACCTTGGAGCAGGTAGCGGGCGCCTTCTGGCTGGTCGAAGTGATCTGAAAAGCCTGAGTCTGGAGGAAGTCCATCGCTTTGATAATCCGGGGACAGATTTACCCGGCGGCTTGGTTTGGAATGTCCTCGGCCTCTATCGGGAAATCCTTCATGGCTTGAAATTAGCGGTCGCCAAGTATGGAGAGAGCATTCAATCCCTCGGGATTGATACGTGGGGAGTGGATTTCGCGCTCCTCGATGATCAGGGGAGACTTCTTGGACTGCCGCATCAATACCGGGATTCTCGCACTGACGGTATGGAGGAGGAATGTGAGCGGCGCTACGGAAATGCCAAAATGTATTATGAGACCGGCATCATGCCCTTCTTTCTCAATTCCTCTCATCAATTACTCGGTGAAGCCGTCAGAGACGGCGCTGCCCTCTTGAACGCTTCCCATTTCGTTATGATTCCCGACCTGCTAGCCTATTGGCTCACAGGTCGTATATCTGTGGAGCGCACGAATGCCTCTACCACTCAGCTCTTTTCTCCAATCACAAAAGACTGGGCGTGGGACGTTATTGAGGGCCTTGGGCTTCCTCGGAGAATATTCGGCGAAGTCGTTGAGCCAGGAACACCACTTGGTGGGCTTAGGAAGGTCGTCGCAGAAGATCTTGGTGGCGATTTCCCCGTGATCGCCACTACAACTCATGACACTGGCGCCGCGGTGACAGGTATACCCGGAGACGGTGACTATGCCTTTATCTCCTCAGGCACCTGGTCAATTATTGGAACCGAACTTCGTGAGCCAATTCTCACAGAGGAGGCTTTCCGAGTCGGGTGGGCGAACGAACAGGGTGTTGAGGATACAACACGTTTCCTTCGTAACATTTCGGGTGCCTGGCTTTTTCAGGAGTGTGTTCGTCAATGGCGCTCTGAGGGTGATGATTCCTCCTACGCGGAGTTGGATGCACTCGCAGAGAATGCCCCGCCCTTCGGATCACTTGTGGATCCGGATCACGATGAACTCAAAGCACCTGGCGGCATGCCTGAGAGGATTCAGGCGCTCTGTCGGGACACAGGTCAGGAGATCCCTGAAGGGAAAGGCAAGATCCTCAGACTCGTGGCCGAAAGTGTCGCTTTTAAACATCGGATTCGGTTTGACCAGCTCAGAGAAATTACCGGTAAGAACTTGAACAGAATCCACATGGGCGGTGGCGGCATTAAGAATGAACTTCTCGCTCAATCCATTGCCACATGCTGCGGGGTTCCAGTCCATGCGGGCCCCATCGAGGCTACCGCCTGCGGGAATCTGATCACCCAGATGGTCGCCACCGGAGATCTTCCTGATATTGCCGCAGGAAGGGAGCTTATCAGGAGCTCTATCCCTTTGAAAATCTTCTCTCCGCGCGATCCAAAACCCTGGGAAGATAACCTCCCTCGATTCGAGAACCTCCTTTAAACGCTAAAAGCTGCGTCCTATGCCCATCAACTCAAGACACCCCTCCATCGAACATCTTCGGGATAAGGCCCGGCGCCGCATGCCTGGCTTCGCCTTTGACTATCTTGAGGGTGGCTGCAATTCCAATATTAACCTCCAACGCAATACGGACGAGATTCGCGATATTCGTTTGCAGCCCTACTATATCCGCGATTACGCAGGGTCTGATCTTCGAACCGAGCTCTTTGGTCATACCTACGATGCCCCCTTTGGCATCGCTCCTATCGGACTCCAGGGCCTGATGTGGCCTCGCTCCACCGAAATCCTGGCTAAGGCTGCGACCGAACATAATATACCATTCATCCTCAGTACGGTCGGAACTGCCAGCATCGAGGAGGTTGCTGAGATCACCGAGGGTAAAGCATGGTTTCAGCTCTATCATCCGGCTGAAGACGAATTGAGGGATAAGATTCTTGCGAGGGCCAGTGCCGCGGGCTGTCCCGTTCTCGTGATTCTCGCTGACACTCCAACCTTCGGGTATCGACCCAAGGAAATCCGCAACGGGCTCTCTATTCCCCCTCGGATGACTCCCCGGAATATCATTCAGATGATGCTGCACCCCACCTGGTCTTTCTCCCAGCTTGCAGCGGGAGTGCCCAAGTTCAAAACAATGACCCCCTACATCCCGAAGGGGCTCAGCATGAAGCATCTGGGCCTCTTCATGAACAAGACCTTCTCTGGAAGGTTAAACGAGGACCGCATCAAGGCTATCCGGGATCGATGGAAGGGAAAACTTGTGGTTAAGGGAATCGTGAACGAAGAGGACTGTGAAAAAGTCTGCCGCCTCGGCGCAGATGGAATCATTGCATCGAATCATGGCGGCCGACAACTCGATGCAGGGCAATCGACGATCAGACCAATACCTTCGCTTGCCGAATCCTACGGAGACAAACTTACAGTCATGATCGACAGCGGGTTGCGGGGAGGACCAGATGTCGCATGCGCGCTAGCCAGCGGAGCACGCTTCACCTTCCTCGGCCGCTCTTTCATGTATGGTGTCGGCGCCCTCGGTCGTGAAGGAGGAGATCACACTATCTCAATGCTTAAGCGTCAAATCCAGCAGGTTATGGAGCAGCTGGCATGCGAGCGGGTTACCGATTTCCCTAATCATCTCGTCTGAGCGGACACCTATCCCATCCCACAAAACTGTGGAGAGATCTAAAACCTCCATTCGAGGTGGCCGGTCAGGGACTCCCGGTTACCAAAGCCAGCCTCGAGAGTTAGCAACACGTTATCAGAAAATCTGTATCGGAATCCGAGTTGAGTGTTCCATCCCTCCTTGGCCTCGAGCTCAATGTCATAATTGAGGACAAGACCGTCGAGGTCAAACACCCCGGATTGACGTTCTGCCACTCGCTGGTAAGTCGCTCCGCACCACACCTCGACAGCCTCCCGGCGCACCCCAAACTTGGGCATGATCATCCAGCTTGGAATTGATTCTATCTCCCCTTTGACGTCGGTGTAGGCGTAAATACCGGTAACTGATAGAAACCACCAGTCTTGCCCATAGGCCAGAGTTGTCCCACCCGCATAGACAGTGCCATCATAATTGACGGTGATTTGGTCGGTGCCAATAAGTTCGATTGCTGCCGGCGTCAAAGCCACACCAGTTTGCCCATCCACTACTCCGACCATAGCGTGAACATTCAGGAAAGGTAGAATCCAGAAATCTGCCTTGGTTCCCCATTGCGACACCTCGTTTTCGATCTCGGATAGCAGCAGAGTCGGATCAACTTCGATCGGAAGATCGATCGTGAAGTTATCCAGTGCATAGTTTTGCTCCTGTGAATATCCAACTACCGTGAGCCCAGTCCGCTGCGGCCAGGCCGGATCCCATTCAGTCAACATTTCGCTAAATGTTTGCGCTCCAGCTCCCCCTGAGAAACCGATCAAACACACAGCGACAAGAACACGGAAAAGTGGATGCTTGGGCTTCATCATCGGATCAGTGAGCAAATAATAAGCGCTCACGCAACCCTCATCTTAAGAACTCTCGACCCGAAGTAAAACAGTTGCATCCCCACGATTGCCGGCAAATGTTCCTTTGTCATCTTTTGTGGATTGCTCCTCTCCTTACCTTAGTCTCCTCCCTGAATAGCCCCTCCCGTGGACCCACTACAAATCCCCGATACACTGGGCGCTCTCCTTTTGCCCGAATGCACCCTTTTCCCTCACGGAGCACTGCCTCTTCACATTTTCGAGCCTCGATATCGGGAGATGCTCACCGAGGCTGTGGAAGGAAGTTGTGTGTTCTGCGTGGGGACCTTGACCGCTCCGGAAACACCAGAATTGGAGTCCTGCACTTCTCCGGTTGGCACCGCAGGGTTGATTCGCGCTTCCCGCGAGGCCGACGACGGACGTTCCAACCTCTTGCTTCATGGGCTTTGCCGAGTCCGCTTTGTTGAGTGGCTGGACGAGAAACCGTTTCCGTATGCACGTGTTCGCCCCATCAAGTCCACCTCTCTAGAAGAACCGGGCAGTCATGAAAAAACCCGCCAGCTCCGCGAAGCCGTAGAGGCGATTCTTCTGGGACTGTCAGATGAGCTTGTTTCTGAAGTCAGAAAGATTCTTGATCGCGCCCCTGACCCCGAAGTACTGACCGATGCCGTAGCCCAGCAATTCGTCAAGGACCCCTTGATTCGGCAAACCCTTCTCGAGGAGCAGGGCGTGGACCAACGTATCAGTCAGCTTGTTGACTACCTCCGAACCGCGCGAAGCGGGGATAACTAGAGACGCCTTTCACTCATCACCGCCTTCTGAGTGGGCGGCAGGCTGCACCCATCAACCGGTCTGCATCTTCCCGGACAAAACGGCTCCCTCGTCCATTTTGAGGCTCCCGGTGGTGATGTCTCCATCAAGCTTGGAATTCGCCTTCAGTTCGCACCTCTCTGCATGAATCGCGCCCTTTACTCTTCCGAACATCTTGACCTCTCCGGTCTTAATCTCACCCTTGATGCGAGCATTCTCCCCAATCGTAAGAGACCCCTGATCAGACTTGATCTCTCCATCCACTTTACCATCGATGATCATATCATTCTGAAACTTAATCGTCCCAGTAATCTCGATTCCCTCTGCCAGAACATTCTTGGTGTTGGACATGGTCGTTAGTTCGCCAGCTGGCTTGTCCCAATGCAATCAAGGAGTTGGGAAAATATGGAAGTCCAAAAAGTTCTCAGGAAGTTATTCACAATTATCGTTTCTTATTAAGAATCAGAGGACGTTGGCAGATCAATCTAGCAATTCTCCATGACAGCTTCTTCGTAATGCTAGGCTCGTGAGCTAGAGCGGCTGCAGCGTGATGCTCCTGAACTCGAACTTGGTGGTCTCCTCCCGAAGGAGGATTTTACCGCCTCCCCTGGGTCCGCGGGCCTCGTTAACAAGCACCCCATCCAGGTAGACCTTGACTTCCCCTTTCCTCACTTCGAGCCGTAGCTCGTGCCATTCGTTCAGCCGCTCCGGACGATCCACCTGACGCCGATGGGAGAACCCAATCTTCTTACCACCAGCTTCTCCCCTGAAGTTTCCAATGCGGTAGAGGTCTCCTGTCCGACCTGGTAATAACTGCACCTCCAGATAATCTCCCCCATCAACCCCCTCTCCATCGGGCTGCAGCATGATACCCACCCCGCTATCTGCCCCCGCCCGGTCCGAACGATAGGAAACTTTGAGAAGGTAATCCTCATAGAGCGCGTTGGTCCGAAGATCACCCGGACCATCTCCTGGACAGGTCAGGACTCCGTCCTCAACCACCCACGAAACCTTACCCTCTTCCAGCATTCTACCCCTCCGGCAGGGCGTCCATCCCGTAAGGTCCGTCCCATTAAACAGGTAAACCAGAGGATTAGCCTCCACCTCCCCAGTGATCTCAAATTCAGATTCCAGAAATCTTCTCCACCGCTCTTCCGGTTCCTTGCGATCAGCCGACCCCGCGAGGGCCTGATAACCAAATTCACGCCCCGTCAATGCTCGCAGGGCTTGGGCAGACCGAACCCGCTTCGAAGCATCAACCGATGAGAGAAACTCTCCCAGAATTGCTACCCCCCTACGGCTCTTGAGATTACCCAGCTCTACCGCTGCTTCAAGACGCACTCCCGGATCGTCATCCTGCCCGAGGCTACGCAAGATATTTAAAGCCGCTGGACCAATTCCAGCTGCAGCGGCCACCGCAAGCCCCCGTCTTTGCGGATTGGCTTGCCCTGCCATCTCTCCAACCAGAGGAAGATCCACTTCCTTTACGGTCAAGCGGACCGCCTTGGTCGCCAGATGTAGATCCTCAAGAGGTATTCCCGATTCAATAACAGCCTCAACTCGGGTCAGCAGCCCCTTCTCCTCACTAAGGCAAACAGCCCGAAGAGCTTCCACGAATGCGCGCCAGCATGCTGATGAGCCCCCATCTTTCATTACCCGCCTCATCCGCTCTCGGATCTCTGGATTCCCACTCGCAAGACCTTTCTCCATCACCCGTTTGGGGATCACTGTTGCTTCCAGCAGCTCCTTGGTCGCCTCCGCCCGAATTCGGTAGGTCTCCGCGCCGAGACTCTCAACCATTTCCTGCAACTCAGCAACCCGACCAGTATCAGGCAGCAAGTCGGATAGCAGGTCTCCAGGTCTACCGCTCTTCTCTCCCAAACTGGGAACCAGAGAACAACTTAGCAACGCCACTACCGCCACCGCCGCGTGGATGGCTGCGCCTCTGGAAAGACCTCGGCAGGATTTCATGCATTCATCCTTACAGGTCCATGCCGTAATGGAATTCAGAAAAAGTCAGCTTGCCTTCCTGCACCTCGCGGGTTCCCCCTCGCACAAACCCGTAACTCTCAAAGAACCGGTGCGCTCTTGCAAACCGAGTGTCTGACCAGAACTCGACCCTCACAAATTCGTGCTTACGACTCCACTCGATAGCCCAGTCCATCAGAACCTTTCCGGCTCCTGTACCCCGCATTCTCACCGGCAGATAGAGCCTGCGGAAAGTCAGTAGACCCTGCTTCCTGTCAATTGGCTGGGTGGCGTGTGCTCCGACGATCTCACCATCCTCCTCCAAAACAACGAACTCTCCTCCCTCCTTCCGATAGGCATCCTCCACATCAAGCAAGTCGCGGTCATATCCCTCCACATCCGCCTCATCTCCATACTCCCGGTAGACCTCGTCAATCAGACGAACCAATCCGGGACCATCTTCCCTGCGACCCGGGCGAAGAATCCAGTTTTCCTGCACGCCCTCCATGCCACCCCAAATCACCGATCTGTTCAAGTCACAGCTCCCTTAGCGTTTTCTTGTCCTTATATCCTGAAAACGTAAACTACCCGGCAGGATGCTGGAATTTAAAGATCTTCCCTACCGCTTTGTTCCCCCCAAGCCCAACCCTTTCCTGATCTCCCTCACCCAGTGGATCATCGGAAAAGTCGCCCTTCCCAGCAAACGTCACCTCATCGAGGACTTGGAAATCCGGGGGCAGGACACCTTCCATCAGTCATGTGGAAAAGATGCCCACATCCTGCTTCTCCCCAATCACTCCACCCACAGCGATCCTCAGGTTATGTCCGAGGTAACTCGTCGCCTCGGAATACAACCTTCCTTCATGGCGGCTTACGATGTGTTCGCTCGCAGCCGGATCCAGTCATGGATCATGCAACGCACCGGAGCCTTCAGCGTCGACCGCGAAGGAAGCGACCGAAAATCCATGAAGTGTGCGACCGATGTTCTCACTCAAGGCAAGCACCCCCTCATTCTCTTTCCAGAAGGAAATGTCTATTTCTGCAACGATGAAGTCGCGCCCTTCGCCGAAGGAGCCTCCTACATCGCTCTCAGCGCTCAGAAGAAACTAGGCGAGAGCCATCCTGTCTACGCCGTCCCGGTCTCCATGAAGTTCACCTATATTGAGGACATCCGGGACCAACTAAGAGGCGCTCTCGAAGAGCTCGCCCGCCGATTCGAAACCGAACTCGATCCAGAGGCCGACTTCGGGCTTGAACTTCTCCGGATCAGCACCACCGCTCTCGAACGATTCCTCCGACAACGCGGCTACAGCTCCAGCAAGCAAACCTCCCCGGTAGACGAACAAATCCACAATGCAGCCGAACAGATCATTAACTCTCTGGAGGAGAAAATTGAGATTCCGAGCAAACCCGGATCCAGTCTCACGGACCGAATTCGGAGGATCCGGGCCACGATTCATGGCATTCGCATTGACCCCGACCGGGAGGTCGACCACCCCGCTGCCGCCCTCTGGGCCGACGAGGCGATTCTCGCCCTTCGGATTCTTGGCTATCAGGGAGGATACATGGCTTCCAAACCGACGCTTGATCGGGTCGCCGAAACGGTCGCCCGCCTGCGTGAGGACGTTCACTCCCTGACCTTTCCCCCTGCAGGAAAGCGGCGCTGCATCGTCCAGCTCGGCAACCCGATCGACCTTCGCGAACGCCTTGAACCGTTTCGGTCCAAGGCCCGCCAGACAATCGCCGACCTCACCCAGGACTGCGAAGCGGCGGTGCAGTCGGGAATCGACGACATCAATGCCAGCAACGATGCTCTCGGCGCCCAACTCTTCTAAAGCCGGCGACCTTACGTCCTTTCAATCTACCAGCTGAGATCGCTCTTCCCTCCAGGAACGGACACCTTGAAATTTTCCAGGTTGGGCATCGTCGCTCTCAAATCACCTCCGGAAGCGGTTGGTGCTCCGTATCCACGAGAAACTGGGGCCGACCACTCAAATCAGGCAAGGTAACCTTGTTAATATCGATCCCCATGTTGTGATACAGGGTTGCAAACATCTCCTGAAAGTGCACGGGCCGCTCATCGGCCTCTCCCCCCAGACGGTCTGTCGTCCCAATCACTTGTCCCGTTCGCATTCCGCCACATGCCAGCAGGGCGTTAGCCACCCGCGGCCAATGGTCCCGGCCCGCCTTCTCATTGATGGTTGGGGTGCGTCCGAATTCACCCCAGGCAATCACGGTTGTATCCTCGGCCATTCCGCGATCATGCAGATCGTCAACCAGCGCAGTGAGAGCCTTATCAAAATCCGGAAAATTATCCTTGGCTCGTGAGAAATTGTTCCCATGCCAATCCCAGAAGCTGTAACTCACCGTCACCACCCGGGCACCTGCTT
>Ga0209404_10001188_pt1 | contig 18168 bp, 10 predicted proteins | sample TroAtlMetagenome_2_FD_187447 | JGI IMG/M metagenome (GOLD analysis project Ga0209404, IMG submission 187447) | Marine eukaryotic phytoplankton communities from Atlantic Ocean - Tropical Atlantic ANT8 Metagenome (SPAdes) (version 2) | ecosystem: Environmental > Aquatic > Marine > Oceanic...
GCTTGCCAGAGTTGGTGTTTTATCGCGTATTGTCTGGGTTACCCCACGGCGCTTATTTCGGCACCGCGTTGTTAATTGCCGCTAGTATGGCGCCTACTGGAAAACGCGCCAGCTATATGTCGATGGTATTTGCTGGCTTAACTATTGCCACAATCGTTGGTGTGCCCATGGCTACCTTGATTGGGCAGAATATGAGTTGGCGCGTGTGTATGGCTATAGTGGCGGTGCTTGCGCTCATCACCATTGCGCTTATTTATCTGTTCGTACCTAGTAGCCCGGTGACCACTCCAACGAACTTACGAGAGGAGTTTGGCGTACTTAAGAACAAACTTGTATGGTCAATTTCAGGCATCATATTCGTGGGTTTTGGTGGCGTTTTTTGTATTTATACTTACCTTGCCGATACCATATTAAACGTGACTCACTCACCAGAAGTAACTATTTCGGTAGCCATGATGATGTTCGGTATTGGTACCACTATCGGAAACTGGTTTATTAGTAAACTTGCTGATAAATCCCCTCTTCGCACCACAGGTATAGCATTACTATGTAGTGTTGGCGTAGCTGTTATGTATGTATTTGCGGCGAGCAATATTTGGTGGCTATACCTTACCGTATTCCTACTAGGCGCAAGCGTTGGCTTAGCCGCTGTTATTCAGTCGATGTTGTTAGATGTTTCACCCACGGGACATGCAATGATAGGCGCTCTCGTGCAATGCGCGTTTAATACGGCGAATGCCATTGGCCCAATGTTAGGTGGTGCTTTGTTGGCATCTGGCGCTAGTTTCAACGAAACCGGCTACGCATCGGCAATGCTGTTCTTTGGTGGTTTTATCATGTGGGCGCTTAGTTATTTACAACTGCGTAATCGCAATCCTGCCCTTGCTACTAGTTAAAAGACAAAGGGAGCAGAGTACATTTGTTTTATTAATGTACTCTGCTACTACTTCTACTATCTTCTATTAACTTTGTAGTACACAAAGCCATAATCTACACAACAACACATTCCCACCTCAAAGTTTGTTATTTTCTGCTTAATTCACTTCTAAAAACCTTAAATTGGGTTGAACTAATAATTATTCTTCAAAATACAGCAAACGCTTAAAAAATGAAAAATTTGCAAACTGCAAAAATGCTAACACCGGCAACATTGTTAACAGTTGTATGTACAATGTTTATATTGTAACGTCACAAATTAAACATATTATTAACAATGAGCAGAGGTAATTATGAAATATCTATCAATATTACTCGCAGGTATAATCACAAGCACGGTAGCACATTGCGAAGATTGGGATAATATTCCACTTCCAACTTCTCCTGGTGGTGGCAAAGTTTGGCAACTTCAAACCCAATATTCCGACTCTTTTAATTACATTGGAAAACCAAGCGATTTTACCGATAAATGGAACGACAGCTATTTTAATAACTGGACAGGACCAGGTTTAACCTACTGGTCAAGTAATGAATCTTGGGTTGCTAATGGCAACCTAATTATCAGTGCCTCACGCAGACAAGGCACAAACCAGGTCAACGCTGGTGTTATTACTTCTAAAACCAAAGTTAAATTTCCAATTTATTTAGAGGCAAGAATAAAAGTTAGCAATTTGGAACTCTCCTCAAATTTTTGGTTATTAAGTCAAAACGATGAACGAGAAATAGACATTCTAGAGGTATACGGCGGTGCTGCAGACACCTGGTTTGCCAAAAACATGTCAACCAACTTTCATGTTTTCTTGCGGGACGAACAAACCAACCAAATTATTAGCGACTTTAATGACCAAACCCATAACATACCCTCAACTGGCACCTATTGGCGCGATCAATTTCATCGCTTTGGGGCGTATTGGAAAAGCCCCACCGAAGTAACTTTCTATATCGACGGCCAGCAAACGCCAGATGGTTCGTGGGCACAGGTTGTTATGAAAGATAAAGATTACACTGGCGCAACTTTGGATAAATCGCAATACAACATGGATCAAGAAGCCTTCATTATTATCGATACCGAGGATCATGATTGGCGCTCTAACCAAGGCATAGTTGCTTCTGATGCTGAACTTGCAGATGGTTCCAAAAACAAAATGTATGTGGACTGGATCCGCGTTTATAAACCGGTTGACGGAGTGGTGACTGGCAACACAAACTTGCAAGCTAAACATTCTGGTCGCTGTATCGACGTTGCCCAAGGCGCTATGATTAATGGCAGTCAGTATCAGCAATGGACCTGTGATACCACAAACACAAACCAGAGCTTCAAATTTATTTCCGCTGGCAACAATGAGTATTTAATTCAATCAACGCAAAGTAATTTGTGTGTTGAACTGAAAGATAACAACTCGGCAAATGGCGCAAATATTCATCAATGGGTATGTAACAGTGCAAATGACAATCAAAAGTGGACGCTACACGATAAAGGAGATCAACACTTCGAGATCCGAAGTAAAGTCACAGGTAAGTGCATTGACGTGGCCGGAAAAGCAACTACTAACGGTGCAAACATAGTTCAGTGGAGCTGCTATAACGGCCAAAATCAGAGATTTAAATTTTTACAATAATAATGAGGTAAAGTTTAACAGCTGCCAATGAGTTAGAATAAAGGGGGTCAGAGTCTGCCCCCTTTATTTTAACTAAAACTGGCTCTCATCAACCAACTTAAGCCAAATGGGGTTGGTGTAGGCTTTGCGGCCTTCGTTATCTTCTACGATTAGCGCTACCCAGCCAGAAGCTTGTGGTACTTTAAAGCTAACGTAATCGTGATCTCCAGTTAGTTTTTTATCTTCAAGCACTACGCTGTTCACGGCACTTTGCTTATTGGTAGCGGTAGTTGTGGCTGTGCTATCACTACCAATCAACTGCACAGACTTAAGCCCATTTACCGCCACCAAATCGAAACTGATCGTCTGTGCTTGTGCCTTTGCAAGCTTCAATGTATTGCCAAACATGACGTTTTTTGGGTAAATCACAGGGCCAAAAGATACATAAGAATGACCATCTTTCGCGGCTTGCGCGAAGGCATTCGCATCAGGCTTACTGCCGGTATATACAAATAGCCTGTTTAATCCACTGGTTTGATTTAATACATCATGAGTATCTGAACCTGCAGTAAAGTAGTACGGTAATCCTTCATTCCAAAACTGATGCGCTTTGTTAACGGTTGGCTCATTATTTACTACCGCATTTAGTTCGAATAAATCAATGCTAGGGTTAAATCCCCCTGGCGCTGAGCCTTTATCCAAACTGCTTAAATAGCCATAAGGTATGTAGGGGTGATTTGAAGCAATTACAGTAGCCCCCATACGGCGAACATCTTCAATAATACTGTGTATATCATCTACGCCTGGATCAACCGTTAATTGCGCCCCACTATCTATGGGAAAAGCGTTAAAGTGGCCCCAAGAAGGCGACACTTCAATAGACGGTATAAAGGGTACATTGCGCGTATCGGCCAGTGTTTGAATGGTGTCGTTGTTTTTAGTGGAATCATGATCGCTAACAAACAGCACGTTTAAACCAGCCGCTAATTGAGAACGTACCAAATTTTTCGGGTTAGTTGACCCTTCTAACACATCGGCATGATGATGCAGGTCGCCTGCGTACCAACCGTGCTTCGTTGGATAGGTTTTAACATCAATAGCACTTGCTACGGTTGTTGTTTTATTTGCATCAACACTTGCCGCTATTATCGTACTTTTGGCATTAAAGCCCGCTCCATGTGAAACGCCTAATTCGTATTCCCCCGGCGCCAAACCAAATACGGCATTGCCGATATTATCAAGGTCAGTGAAAAAGGTTCGCGCCCCTAAATATTCGATGAGTGGTTGGTTGCCCTGCTCTATCGTAATTTTTGCATCTATGGGCTGCTGACTTTTCTCATCGGTAATATCAAGGCTTATTTTGCCGGGCGCGCGAAGCGCATCGAATGAAAGTGTTTGGGTCACGTTTTCTTCAACTGTAATCAGGCGCGTTTTACTGTCTGAATGTTGTTTGCCTGTAGCGTAAACTTCGTAATCTCCTACCGGCAGCGTGAATGCCACATTCTTGCCATCACCCATCGCCCACATATAAGGCACGCCATTTTGCGACACGACAATAGCGGCTTGTTCTACGGCTTGCCCTTCCTGAGTACTTATGTGTGCTTGAATTGTTCCGCTTTTTAACCCTTTACGTTTTATTTCGGCGCTAACAACGGCCGCTAAGTTACCGCGAGGCAATACCTGGTAATCACCCGAGAACGTCATACTTTGTGACGGGCTCAGTATATGTGCCGCGTATAAATCACGTGACTGGTTTTTAGTTTCACGCATATAAGGTGCGTGCAATGCAATCGCCCATTCTTCGTCGTAACCTACGAAACGGTCTGATAACCACCTATTTTCCAATGGTTTATCGATGGTGTGATTACGAGGAACAGCGAATTTATATCCGGAATCTGGCCATAAGGTATAGCCTGAAAGCAATGCTAAATCGCTATCGCCCTTATTGGTCATGGTGGTTTCAACACGAATAAGGTCTGAGCCCTCAAAAAGGCGGTAGGTAGTACTTATTTCAGTTTCGCCAAAGTCTCTTTTAATGTTAACCGCAGCTTCTTCAGCCGTGTCTTTGAGAATATCAATTTTGGTGTAAGTATTGGGCCAGCTAGACCAGTTATTTGGAATGAAATCGGCAAAAGCAACGCGGTCGTTACTTAAAGTGCCATCAGCTTTCACATTAGCAATATCAACTATACACCCTCTTGCTACGCCCCAAGGCGGCGCTGAATCTACTGCAATAGCAAATGCCAATTTATCGTTTTGAATGGTTAAATCTTGATTAGAAGTAGCATTTCCATGCGGAATTGCCGTTTTGCCTTTTGTGATACTAACCGAGGCATGACCTGCATGAGATAAAAGACTCCCCGATACCAGTAATGTGATGCCCAATAATGCAGGGTTAAGCGTCGAAAACTTCATAGAAACACCTTATATGGTAATAACAAGTCGCTTTTGTAAATTGAGTAAGTAGAAAAATAATAGATCTGAAGAGCGAAAACATGTGGTAGCAATTGAAAAAAAGCCGCAACCAGAATGTCTGATTGCGGCTTTGTCTATTGTATTACATAGCTCTAATTACGCAGTGCTAATTACATAGCAACACGAACATTGAAAGAAGCGATGCGAGGGGCACCAATCCATCCAGCGTTTGCGGCAATAGAACCAAGATAGTCTTCGTCAAACACATTGTTTACCGTAAAGCTTAGCTCTACGCTATCAATGCCGCCGCCAATATCGTAAGCCGTTTTACCTAGATACAGGTCACTAACAATGTAAGAGTCAGTTTCTTGTGTATTAGCTTGGTCTAAGAAACGCTCGCCTACATATTTTGTGCTAAAGCCAGCGTAGAAATCACCTTTAGTATAGTCAAAACTAACCACAGCCATGTCTTCTGGCGAGCCTATTACGGTGTTACCGCTAACGCCTTCGTCGGTGTAAGTAGAGTCGTTTTTAGTATAAGAAACATATATACTTAATGAATCGGTAATGCTGTAATCAATTGAGGCTTCAATACCGTCAGATTCAATACCACCGTCATTGATATAGCCGCCTGCAGCAGATTCTAAGAAGTCGATGCCATTTACATCTTCGTTGCTAACAAAGGTGATGCGGTTTTCAAATTCAATCGTGTAATACGTTAAGCTTGCATTAAAACCAGGTGTTGAGTAGCGTAAACCGAAATCGATATTGTCTGCAGTTTCGGGCTCTACAGTACTGATATCAGTATCGTCACGCTCTAATACAGCATCTTTAACCGCTGCAAAGTTCTCTGCATAACCACCGAAAAGCTCTAAACCGTTAACCGGTAGTGGTGCAACGAAACCAGCTGAAATAAGTACATCAGAATCAGACGATATGTCTAAGTTGTTTTCAGGTGTGAATTGGTCTTCTTTAGACACATCAACATTGAACTGTTTTGCACCTAAACGAATTTTAGCGAATCCTGCATCAAGTTCGTTTTCAACATAGTACATCAATGTTTCAACCGGAAACTCTCGGTCGTACTGAACCCAATAAGGGGTGTTCTCATAACGAGCGCTCGTTGAAGCATCGATAGTCTTGTGCCAATCGCGGTATTCGTCACGCTGATAATCTTCATACCAAAAACCACCTCGCACTACGTTGTCCATGTCGGCAATAGTTGTGTTCCATACGAAGTCACCGTTAATACCAATGCGCTTCTTATTATAATGTGTATGGCGATTAGAGCTTACTGCAATAGCGCCTTGCTCATAACAATTTGGATCAACTTCAGCGCCGCCGCCACCATAAGGTGAACTGATTGAACTAACACAGCCATCAATTGGCGATAACGCTTCACCAGCGCTGTTCACAAAGTAGATTAAACCTTGTGACGCACCGCCAAAAGCAGTAGTAGACGAATCTAATTCAGAGTTTGCATTACCTGCGCCGTCATCGGTTACATCAGCAATGTAGTATGGGTTCCACTTACCCGTACCTTCGTTTTCGTGATAATAAACGTTAGTACTAAAATCGACACTTCCCACTGAGAAATCGGCTTTTAGATAGGTGAAGAAGTTCTCGCGCTCGGTAACCCATCCTCCACGATAAACCTGATCTTGATATGGAATGCCAGACCAACTTTCGGTTAATCCATCCCAATCAGGGTTTTGAGCATACTGTGCCAATCCATAAACACGCTGATAAGTGAATTCTTGTGCATCGTCATAACTCACGTAGCCGGTAAGGTCTACTTCACCTACTGTGCTAATGATTTTACCTTCTAAATGATCACGGGTATTAGTCACTGACCCATCCATATAATCATCATTTTGCTGAGTAGATAATGAAAGCCATGCAAACGTATCTGGTGCAATCTCACCCGTGTCATAACGAACGTAAATTTTACTGGCGTTGTATTCTGCAAACGTTGTACTTACTGTTAATTGCTCGTCCAGCGCAGGTCTAATGGTAGTGAAATCCATTGTTCCGCCAAGGGCTTCATTTGAGCGCGAACTAATATCAGCGGTACCTTGAGAAACGACAGTGCCACGTAAGTTTTCGGTATCAATATAGCGGCTGGCTTTAGTACCACCACCATAATTCGAGTTACCGTTGGCAATGCCATCTACGGTCATCCCGATTTGCTGAGAGTCTAGGTTAACCTGAAAACCACGAATTGAAATCGTAGTAGACCATTCATCAGAACCAAATGGGTCGCCTTCAGTGACCAATACACCTGGCAAATTGTCGATAAGCGCCAATGCGCTAGTCATCGGGGTCTGTTGCTTTTTCATTTCTGTTGACGTTGCACTATTAGCGTATGAAACATTACGCCCAGTCACTAATATTGATTCAACATCTTTGTCTTCTTCAGCGGCTTTAGCTTCAGCTTCTTGAGCAAGCGCATGCATTGATGTTAGTGACATCGCAGCAAGTACAGACAAAGTTATAAAACTTCGTTTTTTTGGCACATAAGTGTTCATAAAACTCCCGTTGAGTATTGTGTTTTATTTTCTGTTATTAGATAGATAGTGATGTTTTTATTTGAGGCTCTTACGGCCCTGAATCTATTTTTGTAAAATCGATTTCGTTGTCTTTAGGAGAACTATCGATATTTCTTACCGTTTTCGGCTTACGGTACAGCATGAAAAACGCGCAGCTGAAAAACAGGCCGATGACTAATGCACCTACCCACTGAATTTGTAAAAACTCTAACTTGAAAAGCAATGTAAGCAAGGAAAGCATGGCGACATTCATGGCAATATATTTCAATTTACCAAAGCGCTTTACCGTTAAATTGAGGTTGTCTGTATACAGGCGAATAAGCGAATCTAGGGAGTTAATAACAAATACAATTCCTACGAAGGCCATCGCAAAATTTTTCAAACCTGTAGTGGGTATACCTGCCTCGTGATATTGATAAATAACACTGAACCACACAGCAATAGGTATTGATGGAAATATCAGCATGGCGCCTAGCACTTGATAGGTGCGTAAGCCACCCACAAAACGCGAGGTAAACTGCCCAATCATGATGCTCCATGCGAACCACCAAAATAAATAAAACTCGTGGTAGTCGTTTAGCGGCAATACAAAGTGTTCTATATTTCCAAAGTAACTGCCTATCAGCTCTAAATTATGCGTAAAAGCAGCAATTTGACTGTCGCTCCCCAAGAACGCTCCAGCCCACATAAAGCCAATCAACGCGATAAACAACCATGTGGTAGAGATGCTCAATAACCGCACATATTTAATGTCGGTACTGGAATAAACCGCAAAGCAGATAGCCGCAAACACGATAAAATAAAAAGTAGGTATGATGGACTCGCCATCGCCGATAGCCGGTAAGTACCATGGCAAATTCGATAACAGTAAAAACGCCGTAAATGCACAAGTGCCTATAATCACTACGTTATTAATGAATTTAACCAAAGGTATTTCAAAAAACTTAACCTTGGGCTCTACCACGCAAAAATAAAAACAGGTAAGAAAGTAAAAGCCCCATATTAGAAAGCCCCAGTAACCAAACTCAATGGCAATTGGGTTAGTAAAAGCGTATTCAGGGTTCGCTGTTATGTTCTCATAACCACCGAACTCGGTAAGCGGAAACATGATTAGGCCAACGTCTAGGCCTGAGGTAAATAGGATAGCAATGAAGGTGAAAAGTCTTACCGGTGTTACACCAATACACTTCACATTTCCCCATTTCGCGAGAATAACCACAATGGCCAATAGGGTGAAAATGATCCCAGCATTAAGCCATAAGGTCATTACTACCTCCCCAAAACAAACGATAATGCTCCATCTTTCTTCCTGTTGTTATATTTTTCATACGTACCAAAAATGCATTTTTGGTACGTGTAAGCCGTTCAGGTTAAATGGTTGAATTGCGCTGAACCGTTTCCCAATTAGCAGATGTAGTAACGCTAACCGGTGAATCGGCTAACGCTGGCTTGCCAAGAATTAAATCTGCCGCTTTTTCGGCCACCATAATGGTAGGCGCGTTTAAGTTGCCGTTAGGTACTGTGGGAAAAATTGAAGAATCCACCACACGTAAGCGCTCAACACCATGAACTTGCGTCTTGGAATTCACTACCGCCATGGCATCTTCACCCATTTTGCACGAGCAAGACGGGTGATAAGCGCTTTCTACCGCTTGGCGCACAAAAGCGTCGATTTCTTCATCGGTTTGAACATGCTTACCAGGTTGAATTTCATCTTCTCGGTAATCGTCAAACGCACTTTGTTCAATAATTTCACGGGTTAAGCGCACGCAGGCACGAAAGCCTTCAATGTCGTCTTGATGCTGCAAGTAATTAAACTGAATTTTGGGTGCGTCGGTTGGGTTAGCCGTTTTAATGGTAACGGCACCGCGGCTTTTAGGCTTGTTGTGACCAACATGCACCTGAAAACCATGGCCATCAAAGGCACTGCGCCCGTCGTAACGCATAGCCGCTGGTAAGAAGTGATATTGAATATCAGGCCATTCAACACCCGGCTTCGAGCGAATAAACGCACAAGACTCAAAGTGATTGGTAGCCCCTAACCCTTTGCGGGTAAACATCCAACGTGCACCAATAAGACCTTTTGAAATCAGCCCTAATTTACCATTAAGCGTAATGGGCTGTTTGCACTTGTATTGGAAGTAGAATTCTAAGTGATCTTGTAGGTTCTGCCCTACCCCTGGCAAATGGTGCTTAACGTCAACGCCTGCTGCTTTTAGAGTGTCGCTGTCGCCAATACCAGAAAGCTGTAATAGATGCGGCGAGCCAATAGAGCCAGCGCTTAGCACCACTTCTTTAATGGCTGTTACTGTAACGCTCTTACCATTTACGCTGTACTGCACACCTACTGCTTTTTTGCCCTCAAGCAATACTTTTTCAGCCAGAGCACCAGTAACAAGCGTAAGATTTTTACGGGATTTAACTGGATCTAAATATTCGCGACTTGCCGAGCTACGCACGCCGTCTTTCACGGTCATGTGCATGGGGCCGAAGCCTTCTTGCTGAGCGGCGTTATAGTCAGCCGTTGCGGCATAACCCGCTTCTTGACCCGCTTCTATAAAGGCGGTGTATAAAGGGTTGGCCATTTCGTTGCCATTGTTAACCCCTAATGGGCCCATTCCACCACGATAATCATCTTTACCTAAATAAAAAGACTCGGCTTTTTGAAAATAAGGTAAACAAGCTTGGTAATTCCAGCCTTGTGCACCGTGTTCTTCCCATTCATCGAAATCTTTTGCATGGCCGCGAACGTACACCATACCGTTAATAGATGAAGACCCACCTAATACCTTACCTCGAGGGCAATGCATTTTACGGTTATCTAGAAACGGCTCTTCTTCAGTGTGAAACTGCCATGCATATTTGTCGCTATTCATGGGGATAGACAATGCCGTGGGCATTTTAATGAAAATGCTTTTATCACTGCCGCCGGTTTCTAGCAAAAGTACGCTATTGTTTGCGTCTTCTGATAGTCGGTTAGCTAACACACACCCCGCAGAGCCAGCACCTACTATGATGAAATCATATGACTGTATACTCATTAAAACGGGCTCTCTATGTCAGTCATGCCCACGTATACTGATTTGGTCTGTGTGTAGTGATCTAGCGTTTCAATACCATTTTCACGGCCAATGCCCGATTGCTTATAGCCGCCCACAGGCATTTCAGCCGGCGAATTACCATAGCTGTTTATCCAGCAAATACCCGCTTGAAGCTTATGGATAACACGGTGTGCTCGTTTAATATCTTTGGTAAACACACCCGCAGCCAAGCCTAAATGAGTATTGTTAGCACGCTGAATAACATCGGCTTCATCTTCAAACACCAATACACTCATGACTGGGCCAAAGATTTCTTCTTTAACAATAGTCATATCGTCTGTGCAATCGGTGAATACAGTAGGCGCTACAAAGTAGCCGTTTGGCGCAGATTCTGGGCTTAGTGTTGTGCCGCCTGTTAGCACAGTAGCGCCTTCTTCTACACCTTTGTTGATGTAGCTCATCACTAGGTCTTGATGATTTTTAGAAATAAGCGCGCCTAAATTTACGTTAGGATCGAGCGGATCGCCTGCAATTATGTTTTCTTCAGTACGGGTTTTAAGTTCGTCTATAAACGCTTGGTATACCGATTTATGTACGTACACTCGTGTGCAGTTTGTGCAAACTTCACCTTGGGTATAGAAGTTACCCAACATGGCTGCGCTAACCGCTTGCGATACGTCGGCGTCTTCAAACACCAACAATGGCGATTTACCGCCAAGTTCCATGGTTACGTCTTTTAACGAGCCTGCTGCGCTAGCCACTACCTTTTTGCCTGTACCGACTTCACCAGTAAAAGACACTTTTTCAATATCAGGGCTTTGAGTTAACCATTGGCCTACCTCTGCTGCACCTTGTACAACATTAAACACGCCCGCTGGTACGCCCGCTTCAAAGAAAATTTCAGCCAGTTTAATGGCTCCTAATGGTGTTTCTTCTGAAGGTTTAAATATTAATGCGTTGCCTGCCGCTAATGCAGGGCCAGATTTCCAGCACGCAATTTGTAATGGATAGTTCCACGCGCCAATACCTGCACAAATGCCAAGAGGCTCTTTGCGTGTGTAGTAGAAATCTTCGCCTACCATCTGCTGTTGCCCTACTTGTGTAGGAGCCAGGCCAGCAAAGTACTCAATGACATCAGCACCGGTAACAACATCAACACATTCGGCTTCTTGCCAAGGCTTACCGGTATCTAGCACTTCAATTTTAGCCAACTCATCATTACGTTCGCGAAGTAACGCTACTGCTTTTAATAGAATACGGCTGCGCTCTACCGGTGTCATAGCAGACCAAGTAGCAAAGCCTTCTTTTGCGCTTGCTATTGCCGCCTGTTGAACAGCATCATCTGCCACTTCAACGTGATAAATAACTTCGTCGGTAGCGGGGTTTTTAACCGCAAATGTTTCGCCGCTTTTATTGGCAATGAATTGGCCATGAATAAAATTTTGATAAACCGGGGTCGTCACATTAAAACCTATTTTGATAACTGTCAGCAGATTAGAACTCGCTAACATTGTCCAATTTACTTCGTCAGGCGTGCTTACTGCTTTACGCAGACCTGAGCGCTCGAATAACACACATACCGTTTGATTAACGTCTTGAATCCGTTATTTATGCTTAAAACGTTCACAGATAGCGTTTTCACCGCAGTCTACAAATACGTTGAACCCCTTATATAACTGCCAATCGAAACTTCAATTCAAGAAGCGGTTCTATTCAGTATTGAAGACTAAAGAAGATATTCAACTCTATCTGAGTAATGTGTATTTTTTATTAATTGATCGTTCAATAAAAATAAATACTAAGGTAATAACACTAATAATTCAACGTTGACAAAGGCTGAATTTGCATAAAAATGATTTGAACTAAATCTAAGGAGCTTTGTTTGCGCCCAAAAGGAATGGTTAAAATAAATACAATTAGCTGTTTTATTGACTAATTTCTTTCAGTTTAGTTTTATTTGTGTACGATTTTGAAGGGTGGTTGTACTAGCCAATAAGAACACTCACTTTTTAGAATTACCGATTAGATAGAACACGAACAATTTTTTACACTAAGCACTAATTTATGGTCAGATTATAAAACAACCAAATAAATTTGTGGAAATCAGCGTTAATTGCTTAATTAGATAGACAGAATTATTTCCTTCGAATGGTTTCAAAGTATAATAGCGCCCTATGAGGGCGATATAATCCGTAGTATTGCTCGTGACAAAACCAAACTAGTGCATACTTTCGTAAGAAGCGGTAACACTGTGATGAATAAGGCGAAAATTACCTAAGTGCACAAGATTAAACTCACGCAAGATGAAAACCTGTCTTTAAGAGTCGATTATCAGCTATTGCCGAGCGATCATCAGCGTCTTGACTTGTATTTCTCACTGCCTGATGAAATGGGTATAAGCTCGAAAACCCTTACCGAAGAACAGTATTTTCATCACAGTATTCAAAACCACAGTGCCTATTATTCAGATCAGTTACATGTCCCTTTGGTTCGTAGTCGCTTCATTAGTCAGAAAAAAGGCGAGCAAAGTGACTACCGGTTAAATCTAAATTTGTATTCGTATCAAATTCGTACCGCACTCGACACAGACGTTAAGCAAACGCTAAAGATTAAAGACAGCAAAGAATTTTACCCACAAGCCATCGTGCTGGCTGAGCAAACCTCAGATCTGCTAAAAAAGCTTAGGCGCTACACCCCTTCTGATGAAAAATTACGAGCGTATTTTGAAAATGCGGATAATTATTTAAGTTGGCAGGTTGAACAGTCGTTTTTAAAGCTGCTGTCCTCTGCCCCGAAAAGTAGCGATTATTCCAGTGAACGGAAATTTCTTTTCGATTTTTGTAGACGAGAAAATCAGTACCGTGCAGATAATCAATATAACTCGCAGATTACGTTAGACGATCCAAATCGTATTACTAACAAAATGCGACTACTACAGCGTTTAATTGAATACGGCGTGGTATTTCAAAAGAAAACGAAAAGCCTGAATACCTATTTGAACCGGTTAGTTAAGGGTACAGTAACCGCAGTAATTATGGCGGCAGTGATGGTGTTGGTACTAAACGCTCGCACCAACTTTACCGAAGTGACTGTGGCCTTCGTGGGAATTCTTGGTGTTATTTACGGGCTTAGGGAAATCTTTAAAGAAGACATTACTCGGGTAATTTGGCGGCGTATTCAAAAAGGTCTGCCGAAGTGGAAGATTATTTATAGCCACAGTGTAAATAAAAGCAGAATTGCCACCCAAACTATTTGGCTTGAATACATTCGCAATAGAGATTTACCCAAGCAGGTAGATAAGTTGTATCAAACCCGTAGGCAGCAAAACAAACAGGCAGCCCAGTTGCTTCATTTTCGTAGCGACACTCGCGTGAATGCGAAAAGCTTTTTGCCAGGTTACGACGATATACAACAGCGTATTTACTTTAATCTTACCCCTTTTATTCGCTTCTTAAAAAAAGGCGAAGGTAAGCTGTATTCGCTAGAAAATAACAAAATCACCAAACAAGCTGTTGAGCGTCGCTATCAAATAAACGTGGTATTAATGCATACCAACAAACAAAAGCAGCAGCAAGTTCAGCGATTTAAAATAACGTTAAACCGCTCTACTATTATTAATATTGAAGCACTAGAAGTAAGAGAAGCAGATTAACCTATAACCAATCGACCACTATTGATTAGCCCTGCGATCAACCCTACAAAACCAAGAATTAGGCCACCGTACAGCCCTAGCACGTTAGCAACTTTAACGGGTTGTTTAACCTGAACATCTGTACTTTTTTCCTCGCCGAGCTGAGCATGCTGCTCGTGCTGTTCATATAGACTGAATTCTGTATCAGAAGGTGGCGAATTTAGTTTCTGCGATGGCGAGTAAATAATCTGATGAGCACGCTTTGTTAAAATAGCGATACCTGCACCAAACCCGCAGTAGGTTAATAATGGTGCTATAAACCCAGTAGAAAACTCGTAAGAGGCGGCAAATAAAACACCCCAAACGAAAATCCACACTAAAGTGTAGTTGCGCACTTGTTTAAGCTTTTTCTTGTCAGATTCATGCTGCATATAGCGTTCAGCCAATTTATGTGAAGCAATTACCGCCATCATGGCAACAAGCGCACCAAACATAGCGCCACTTAACACCCATATTACTTTGCTCCAGATACTGGTAAGTACGCCGCTTTTAGATGCGCTTCCCGTAGCCCCAGCGGTTACCGCCGCTGCGGCGGGTTTAGTGCTAGCTAGCAATGATAGTGTCATTGACGTAAATGTAACTGCCGGCGTTGTGGCAATAATAACGCGGCTGAATTTATCCAATGTTAGGGTTTTAAGCATGGCTCGTGCCCGTGAAAGCTTTTGTCTTACCGCAGCATCTGAAATATTAAGTAACTGCGCAACATGCTTTGTAGAGCACTGCTCTCGATAATATAACAGCACCACTTCTCTGCTATCTGATGGCAATTCATCAATAAGTGCTGCTACTATTTTCTTGGTTTGCTCGTCTGACACCCTAGTTTCTAGCGTATCGTCACTTTTGCAGAAACTTGCCAGAATACTTTCGCCCTCATCACCTTTTATCGATTGTGAAACTTTGTTGTCTCGCAGGTAATTAATGGCCATGTAACGGGCCACTTGGCGTACCCAAGGCATAAAACTTTTAGGATTAGTTAAACTCGCTAGGTTCTGCCAACAATTAATAAATACTTTTTGCGCTACGTCTTCGCTAGCATCTATATCTCTTACAATGCCAAGGGCAATTGCAGTTACGGTATTTTTACTCGCATTTATTAAGCGTTCGAAGGCTTTAAGATCTCCGCTTTGTGCGGCAATGACATCTGAAGAATACACGTCCATGCGTTTACTCCTTTCCGATAAACTGTGTTGTCTGTTGCAGTAACCAGGGCAAATCGTCGAACATAATAAAATGCCGAGATTGGGTATTCATTATTACATTTGCTTGGCGTGCTTCAGCAAATTGTTCTTTGTATAAGCGCGCAACCATCTCTTTGTTATCGTCGCTATTAAACCCGCCACTGGCGCCGAGAAATAATATAGGAGTGTTACTAGTAGCGATAGCCGAACGCAAATCCGATGTCATCAAGTCAGCCATTAGTTGCCCTACTGTTTCGGGGTGCGAACCTGATGCCATAGACAGTACTTTCGTTTGATGTAGTTCGCTGGCGGCCTGAATGCTTACGCCTTTTCGCGTGTAGGCAGTTAATTGGGCACTATCCATATTGGCGTACTGCGACTTCAATTTATTCGCATAAGGATTTGCCTGCGCTGCAGTTACCTGATTGCTTCGGGTAAAGATAGGCGTAATAAATGGTAAGCCATCAACTGATACCACTTTACTTACTCTATCTGGCAGCGCAAGCGCCAATTGATAAGCTAAATGACCGCCCATACTATGCCCAATAACTATCACATTATTCAGGTTGTTATCTTCAATATAAGATACTAGCCCAGCGGTAATTTTGGATAATCGATTATTAGGATAAACTTTGTTATTTGCAAACCCTGCTACTTGAGCAAAGTGGCTTCGATATTCATGTTCATAATGATTACTAAGCCCCTGAGATAAATCTGACCAAACTGAAGCGTTAGACATTAAACCTGGTATAAATAACACATTTTGTTCTTTAGCTTTGTTCGAGTGTTCGGCATTGAGAATGTTATTAGTGGTAGCAGATGTTAAAGGCGTAGTTTGTTCGTAGACCATAACAGGTTGAGTGGCTACCGCTTGCTCATCTGCATTTATTTTAAGCGAATTAACTGCCAACAAGGCAGCACAAAATAGCGTGGTTACATTTAAAATTTTCATGGTTTAACTCCTCTTTTATGTATAGTCACGCCGAGTGGAAAAAGTGTGACAACATTTTTAGAGAAGAAACTTTAGCTGGCTATTTTTAGTCACTGATGCGAAGAGTTACTGCTATTAATTACCCTTATTAATAACGAGTGCCACTAATAAAATAGCGCAGCCTACTAAGGTAAACCACCAAACCAGTGATATCGATAAAGGAAGTGGCGCATAAACTGCCGCTAACAACGAACCGCCCAATAATAGCCATCCACTAACCCGTGTTGTAGTTTGAACTACTGCCCTTCGCTTGCGATTGAATTTGCTTGCTACTCGCTTAACGTGTTTATCGCTTGCTATCGCAAGTAATGCAATGCCCAATATTACTAATATAGATACTGACACCATTACCGTTTTCTCGCTTTTATGTTCGGTACGTCTACAGACTTTGCATTTAGATCATATCTATCTGAAGTTTGTACCAGGCGAACCTTTAACCAGCGAGCCAGAGTAATAAAGCCCACGCCACACAGTGCAAATACAACCGTAAAGCTTAGGTAAGTTATATCTAAAGTAGCAAGGGCATCAAGGGTACGTTCAAAAGGTATACTAAACGAGACGACTGCCAACGCTAGATAACACAAGGCGGCAATACATGTTTGTTCATACCAAGCATTTTTACTTGGCCGAATAATGGCATGCCCTATACTACATAGCCATACAACGAAAAAAGCATTCACTTCCATATCTGCACGGTTAGCCATATCAGCAGGTAATAGCCGATTCACCAACAAGAAAACGGATGTGGCAATCGCGAGCCCCATTATTGTGGCGATATTGCCCTTTTCCATAATACGTAAGGATAAAGGCAAGCCCAATTGATGAGAGTTAGCATTCAGATAGGCAGTTCTTCGCTGGTTAACCCAAATTATTAGCCCTGTTGCAATTAACGCGCTACCCAATGCACCTAAAACAAACAGTAACCAACGTAAACCGATAGTGGCAAAGTTAGCTTGATGTAACCCATACATTATTCGCCTAAAAGTGGCGGGTGCACTTTCATCGGCATAGCCCTCAAGCGGAGTGCCGGTATAACTTGAATAGACCAAACGCTCTGCGCGATTCGAAACAGTTAGGCTTTTGGTTCGCTCTATAATGAATCGGCTATTTTCCCTAAATGGAGATTCTATGGTTATGCGCTTAATCGCGTTGGGTTCTTGCCACTTGATTTTTAAGTCGGCCAAAATGGTAGAATAAAGAATGTCTTTTTTCATCCCACGTTTATCTATTGCCTGTGTACTTTCACCAAGTGCTGGCAACGATGGAATAATGGCTTTATTAACACCCCGCTCACCGTTTTCAAAATGCATGTTTGCTGAAAAGGGCATATACATAATGGCGTAAATCATAATAGCGCTGATACAAATCATTAGGCAGAAAGGCAGCGTTACAATGCCAATCAACGCGTGAAAATCAGTAGTCCACTTTGTTACCTTACCCTTTCTTAAAGTGAAGAAGTCTTTGAAAAAACGTCTGTGGGTATATATTCCGGTGAAAAGCGCAAGCAGCATAGCCATAGCAGCAACCCCAGCAATATAGCGCCCACCGTACCCTCTTAGTTGTAAGGTGTAATGGAAATTTCTGAAAAATAGACCGCCTTTGGTGTCTGTGTTTGTCTCTATGGGTATGGCATCTTTATTAAAACTTACTAAATGGCGCGTTTTGCCTTCACTCCACTGAACATACCAATGATGATCTCGCTGTGTGGGTAAATAAACACGCCATGAAGTGGCATTTGTTGCGTGCGTTTCTAGGTAGTCTATAGACTT
>Ga0209404_10001189_pt1 | contig 18153 bp, 19 predicted proteins | sample TroAtlMetagenome_2_FD_187447 | JGI IMG/M metagenome (GOLD analysis project Ga0209404, IMG submission 187447) | Marine eukaryotic phytoplankton communities from Atlantic Ocean - Tropical Atlantic ANT8 Metagenome (SPAdes) (version 2) | ecosystem: Environmental > Aquatic > Marine > Oceanic...
GCGCTCTTCTTGATGGATTGCGCATATTCGGTCGCCCTCAATCCCATGGGGGTGCGGGATTTACAGAATGGATTGATGGGTGTGGTGCTTTTGGGTGTGGCGGCAGGTGCGGCCGTTGACGCCTTGACTGCAGATCGTCGGAGACGCGCGCTGATTTTGGCATGCGTTGCGACCTCCGCACTCTTCTTTGCCCGCTTCGATCACCAGGATGACCGAGGCCTCCCTCTTTTATTGGATAGAATTGCCGACGGCCAACCTCCTGAGGCACTCGTTCTCGTCGCGTCTGACAATTTTGCCGCAGGCTTGGCATTCCGGCAGGTGGTGGAAGGCAGTCGGCCGGATTTGGCTGTCTTGGTTCGGCAGCACATCGGTTATCCGTCTTCGATTGACCCTGTTCGTCGTCGTTTGCCACATGCATTGGAGGGGTGGTCACCCGGCGCAAAATTGGACGACTTGACCCAACTTACCGGGGATTGGCCGGCCGGATGGGAATGGTGTGATGGTCTCGATGTTGCGGCTCGCCCAGCGGGGCTACGTCCATCTTTCCCCCTCTTCTCGCGCCCGCGCGCGGGCGCGATTGGGTACGGTAACGCCCTTGAGGAGGCCGTCGCTCTTCTCGGATTTTCTGGTCTGGAAGCCCCCCAAGGAAAGCGAGCCTATGGCAATCTTGCTGATGACTATGGCCGCTACCTTCTTGGGAATCGGCAGCCGGATTTGGCGATCCAGGCGTTTCGTTTTGCGACCCGACTAGAGCCGGAAAACCCTGGTCGCTGGAGCAATTTGGGCAGTGCATTTGCCAGGATGGGCCACTATGACAGCGCCGTTTCGTCCACCAAGGTGGCCTTGGAATTAGCGCCTGAACACCGCTTAGCCGCCCTCAATATGACTCGCTATTTGATTGCTCAAGGGAAGTACGCCGACGCAGAAACCACGCTCTCCGGTCTCCCCGAGTTGGGGGCGGCAGGACATGGGCTACGCGGGGTGATTCGGGGGAATCAGAACGATTTGGAAGGTGCACGGACCGACTTCGAGCGGGCCATAGAACTCGATCCTGAAAACCCCGAGGCCAAGGCCGGATTGAGGCAGCTTAGGTCTGGTCCCAGCGGGCAATGAGTTCATTGATGGCTGCGCGGTTGACTTCTCTCGGCTTCGCGCCTCGACCAGGACCGACGAAGCCGTCTCGCTCCAATTGGTCGATGATTCGGGCTGCGCGATTGTAGCCCAACGAGAGGCGTCTCTGCAGATGACTCGTACTGGCCCGTCCATCGCGACCCACGACGCGGATGGCTTCTTCGTACATCGGATCCATGTCCGCGTCGTTGTCGCCATCTCCAGCCCGTTCATCTTCGGGCACGAGGATTGATTCATCCAGATAATCGGGTTCAGCTTGGTCGCCAATGAATTCAACGACTTGCCGGATTTCATCTTCGCTCACGAAGGCGCCGTGTACGCGAGTGAGCCGTGACGAACCGGGCGGCATGAAGAGCATGTCACCCATGCCCAGAAGATTCTCTGCGCCATTAGTGGAGAGAATCGTGCGGCTGTCGATGCTACTGGAGACTTGAAAGGCGATCCGTGTCGGGAAGTTTGCCTTGATGACACCGGTAATCACGTCAGTCGACGGTCGTTGGGTTGCCAGGATGAGGTGAATGCCTGCTGCCCGTGCCTTTTGCGCGATTCGCGCCACGCAGTACTCTATCTCTATGCCGGCGACCATCATGAGATCGGCGAACTCGTCGATGACGACGACGATGTAGGGCATCTTCTGAGGGATGTCTTCAATCCGCTCAGCCGTCACCTCGGGCAACATCTCCGTTTCTGCTTCGGGCGCGGCCTCATTCTTCTTCTTCTTCTTCTTCTTTGCTTTGAGGCGCCTGGCGAGGACTGCTTCGGCCTTGCGATTATAAGTGCGTAGATCCCGGACCCCGGCATCCATCATGACCTCATAGCGCCGATCCATCTCGTTGACCGCCCATTTGAGCGCGAGGGACGCTTTCTTGGGGTCGGTCACCACCGGGAGCAAGAGGTGAGGAATTCCCTCATAAATGCTCAGTTCAAGCATCTTTGGATCGACCATGATGAACCGAACGTCTTCGGGTGTATGGCGGTACAGCAGACTCGTGATCATGCTGTTGACCCCGACGGACTTCCCTGAGCCTGTGGTCCCGGCCACTAGAAGGTGCGGCATCTTGCTCAGATCCGTCATCATGGGTTCCCCATGGATGTCTTTTCCGAGTGCCAATGGGAGGTTCATTTTCTTCTGGCCGAAGGTCTTCGAGCCGATGATCTCTTTGAGGAAAACCATTTCTCGGGTCTTGTTGGGGACCTCAAAGCCCACCACACCTTTGCCGGGAATGGGGGCGACGATTCGAACCTTGACCGCCTTGAGCGCCATAGCCAGGTCGTCGGCCAGGCCCGCGATTCGACTGATTCGTACACCCGGAGCAGGCTCGAATTCGTACATGGTGACCACGGGACCCGGGTGAATCTCGGTCACTCGTCCATCGATTCGAAATGTACGCAGTGCTTCGACCAAGCGTCGAGCTTGGGCCTGCAAGAACTTGGCATCCACGTCTACGTGATCGTCTTGATCGAAGTCCAAGAAGTGGAGCGGTGGCAGCTTGTAGTCGGCGATGGTGGCCGACTCGGGCAGGGGAATCTCGATCTGCTCCTCGGGTACCTGCTTGGGGCGCTTCTTGTTCACCACGGGTCGCCGGCCCGTCGTGATCCGAGGTGCCATGACGGTGTCGCCTTCAGTTTCGAGGGCCTCCCGATCCAAGGGATCCTCGAGCTCGGCACCAGCTTCTTCGGCGTCCAAAACAGGGGCCGCGATGGTCGGTGTTTGATCACCGATGATGTAGGGTTCTTCCTCGGCCGACTCTTTGCCGTCGTCGGTGGGAATCTCCCAGACAGAGAATCGTTGGGCGTTTCGCGCGGCTGTTTTGTCTGCGCCCGTCACCTTGGCCAGAAATCGTCCGAACACCCCACGCTGATTTTCTACGACCGAAGCGGCTGTGGGCTCCGGGTCGACACCGTGAATTTTCGGGGGAGGTGGTGGAGGAAGCTCCTCCACGATCGGCTCCGGCTCGGGACTCGGCTCTTTGGCAGACTTCGGTGATGATTTGGTGCCTTCGTCTTGCTCGCCCTTGCCTTTGCTGTTGACCCGGTCACGCAGGGTCCCTGCCCCACGCTTGACCTCGCGGGCGGTACTGCGTGTCGCCCGGCCGAAGAGGCCGAAGATGCTGATTCGAGTCGTGACTACGAAGCTGAGCGCCATGATGGCGTACACCAAGATATAGGCACCGTAGTGGCCGAATAGGGCTCGAAGAATCTCAGCCCCATGGGCGCCGATGACGCCGCCTGGCTGATGCTCCAAGATGAGATGACCCTCCATCCAAAGATGTGCGGTCATACAGCAGGAGACAAAAAAGACGATATAGCCCGCGACGCCGGACGCATTGACGTCTAGCCGGCGCCCGGTAATGAAACAGATACCGGGTAGGGCGAGGGTCAAAGGCAGCAAGAATGCGGCGGTGCCAAAGAGCATCAGCACCAAATTCGCGATGGCTGCGCCCACCGGCCCAATGAGATTGAAGGTACGGCCGGTCTCTGCAGCATGACCGCTAATCGAAACATCTTCGGGATGAAATGAAGCCAGGGCGAGCATGAGACAAAGGGCTGCGGCCATCACGACGATGCCCAGCACCTCACTCTTGAGGGCCTGGAACTCACGGTCGGATGCCCGGCGTTTGGGTGCCTCCTTGGGCTTCCCCTTTTGCCGACCCTTGCTCTTTCGGGTCATGACCGCCTCAGCCTTGGCCCCCATGCACTCTCCTCCAGTATGGTGGTCAGTGTAGGTTAATGTAGGGCGATGTCAAGAAGGTTCAACATTCTCCATCGAGATGTGCCGGTTGAGTCCGCATTCATCGCGAAAATCTGCTTCCAAATAGGCCTCAGCCACTTGCAACGATCATCTACGCCACGCATCCTTTCCTTTCGCATCAGGAGGCGATTTCATGGCCCTTCATCCCAGCCTTTTATCGGCCCTCGTTTGTCCCCAATCGAAGACCCCTTTACAGATGGCGTCCTCGGGGGTGCTTGACCGACTTAATGCTGCGGTTGGGCGGGGGACTTTGACCAACCGGCGGGGGCATTCCGTCAAAGAGGCTTTCGAGGCCGGTCTCGTTTCTGCCGACGGTCGCGTCTTCTACCCCATTATCGATGACATCCCCAATCTCCTGATCGACGATTCAATCGCTCTCAATTAACCCCCAAATCAGCTCGACATACATCGAATAGACGCCGAACTCCGTCAGATTCTCATCCCCTTATTGGTCGAATCTGGGGACGATTTCTTGCGTCTTTTTGAGTGTGTTAATATCCTACATGTAGGTCATGCAGGAGGTCACCTATGTTGCAGGAACGTCGAATTCAGCGAAGCGAAAACCCAGTCCAGGCTGCCGCGCTCTTTTTGGCCGCAGCGTCCCGGCGTGGAGAACACCAGGCCATGACCCTGGCCGATCTCGACGGGTTGGTCGTTGCCAACGCCCCCAGTGACATCAGCGCGGAGGCATTGGCGGCCATTGCGCCCTTTGCCGTCCGTGGACCCGTGATGACCGACGGTCTCTTGGAGTTGGTCACTCGAGGAGAGCCGTTACGAGTATGGGACGTCGATGTATGCGGAGAGCCATTATACCTGGCTGCCGTGGGTGGTGATGTCGAGAGCCCGTCCGATGCACAAGACGCTCTCAACCGTATCTTCGCTATTGAGTAGACCGATTACGGCTGGGACTTTGATTGGCAGCTCAATCGAAGAAGAACCGCGTAATACTCACCCCGTACTCTCGACAATCCAGGGTGCGCTCGACAGAGCGAATGAACCCACCGCCTCGATTCGTTTCGCTCAGATCGAATACCGCGCCATTCTCTAGACGTCTTCCCGCTTGATCCACGATGAGCTTCACTTGGGGTCGATTGAAGTGGATGGGGTCACTGGGCAGGTTGATCACCATGCCCAAGTCTCCCGAGTCGAGTTCGACCATGGTGCCCACTGGATAGAGACCAATGGCGTTGGCGAAGATCTTGGCCAGGAACTCTTCGTAGGTATTGCCTCCATCGTCCAGAATCCGACGCATCGCCTGATCGGGTCGAAGAGCACGCAGTGAACCTCGCTGGGTCGTGAGTTCGTCGTATGTACTGGCCATACGAACGACGTGGGTCATGAAACTGGCGTCGATCTCCCCATAGTAAAGTCCCGCCGGGGGGGCATTCTCGGGAATTTGGCATTCGTAGGCGACGATGAGGCGGTTGAGCACCAACTCATTGAATCCGCCCAATCGGACCAGCGCACGAGCCACTTGCACCCGGATCTCATCCATTTCGGCCGCGGACTGATTTCGTACGTAGTTGATGCCCGACATACTGAGGGCCGCATTTTCGTCTTCCAATTGATCTTGCAGGGTGCCCAAAAGTGCCCACCCCAAGTCATGGTGGAAGGCCGCCATTCCCAGGTCTACGAGCTTGTTGCGGCTCAACCCCATTCGTCGGCCGAACACGATGCTCATCACACCGGTATTGAGCATATGGCAGAAGAGGTTGCCCTTATAGGCCTCCAGGTGAATCAGCACGACGAGGAGGTTATCGTATCGCTCGTCCAAATCGATTAACTGGAGACACAGGCGTTTGACCTTCGCGTGTCGTGGCGCTCGTCCCTTTCGGAGATCGTTGACGAACTGGCGGAGCATCAATAGCCCGGTGGCGTACACCTCTAGGACGTGATGCCGAGGGTCGGCGCTCAGTCGCAACTCATCGACTTCGCTAATCCCCCGCATCCGAACTCGAATAGGCAACGTGGCAAAGTCAGTAATCTTGCCGCCCGCCCCCTGGAGAACGTCGGAAAAGGCTCTGAGGAACCTCTTGATGTGTTCTGTTTCCAACCGCTCGAGGATGGAGAACTCGTTGATCTTCAAAAACTCGAAGATACGCCGCAAATAGCGGGTGTTTTCGTAGCTACTAAAGTCGAGCCTAATCAGTCGACCGTTGATGAAGAAATTCCCGTCGATGAGGGAGATGTGGAGCTGATCTCCATAGGTCTCCATGAACTCCGAGACGAGGGCCTTCATCGTCTCAGAAGGCCGAATAAGAGCATCGTTTTCAAGATCGTGCATGCCCGCAGAGCGGAGCAGGACATAGAGGGTGTTGGTCAGGGATCGAGTGAGCTCGATAAACCGTTCGTCTTGGCCGCCGCTCAACTCTTGCAAGAAGTCGAGAGAGCCAAATCCGCCGCCCGTATCAGTCATTCGGGCGTTCTCCTCGGCCACTGGCCAAACTATTGGCAAAGAAGATGTCGTAGAGTTGTCGAGTCCGCTCTTCTCGATCGCCCTCTAGGTGATTGAGCGCCCATTCTACGCCTTCGACCACCACGTCTGACCTGAGACGGCGTTTGAGTTCCTTCTCGAAGAGCGGGACTGCTTGCCGGTGCAAGCCAACCCCGAGGGCGACAGCCGCGCAATGCCGAACCTGTTCGTTGGCGCGCCGCGACAAGAGTCCACCGCTGGCGTTGAATTTTTCGAACAAGAAGGGAGATGCATCGCCGGTCAGGGCTGCTGCCGTATAGTAGCGCCGCTTTTCATCCAGTTCGTACTCTGTGAAGACCTTCCCTCGGATGCTCTCCATGATGCGTTCGTGGGTTTGCGGTGTGCGCACTCGAGCGAGCAAATGAATCGCCTTACTGCGAACCCCCTTTTCGGTGTCCTGGAGGGCGTTGAATAGGAGTTCCTGATGCCGCTGTAATTCGCCCTGAGGCAAGACCGTCAGTGCTTGAAGCCGTACAGCACCGTCGACATTACGCATCGCTTGATGCACGGCGTATCCGAGTTGGGTCGCGGAACCGAGCTTAGACAAAATGCGCAGAAGCTCTTGAGCGAGTCCTCGATTGGCCGTCCCGAGCAAGAGTGAAACCTCACGCTCGTGACCCGGAATCTTTTCCCGAACCAGATCGAAAATTTGCTGGCGAACATCGGGCCGAGACGCACGGGAAGCAATCTGGGCCAAATAAGGGACAGCCGTGTTGTTCAACAATCCACAAATGGCCAATACCGATGGCGTAAACCGATAGTGTGGATCTCCCAATTGCGTCGTGACTCGCTCGATGAATTCCATCTCCGACCAATGACGAAAGATCAGGGCGATCGCCTCGACGTTAGCCGGAATGCGTTGCCCCTTGGGCCCCGTCAACCGACGGATCTTGCGGAGGAGTCGTTCCAGTTCGCCCACTCGCTCAGTCTTGAGCAGGAGAGCCGATATTTGGTCGAAGAGTCCGGTGATGCGCCCTTGTCGAGTGCTCTCGTCTTCGTCGCCGGTCAGCTGAACTTTGAACAAAATCTCGATGAATTTCTCGAGAGTCTCGCGCCCGGTTGTCGTGAGCATTGCTTTGAGGGCGAGAAACTCCTCTTCGTCCATGGCAAAGGGCTGTTCTGAGAACCCTGCGACATCGCTTTGGGTCAGGGAGGTGCTCGACAGGTCCAATGCTTTGATACGAGCCGACCGGCCGCCCTCAGCGGGTTCATTTTGGCTGGGGGCGAGGGTTGAGGGATCGGATTTAGCTCGGACATTCTCGACCACTCCGGGCACGGTGTAGATGTGCTCGTCGCCGGCAATGATGTCTTCGTTGAAGCTATCGACCACCACGTATTGGATGTGCTGAAAATTTTCAGTCCACATCAGGGTGACCATATCGTCTTCGAAAAGGGTGGGATCGTCCCAATCGGTCATCAGGATGTCGACGAATCGATCCAGTTCGTCTTGTTCGAGTCCGCGCTCGAAAGAGATGTGACGGACACCATCTAGATAGAGTTGGTAGATGAAATTGTCTTCGGGGCTGGGGTTTTGATAGACCGCCTGCTCGAAGAGCGTGAACTCGTAGGGCCCGATGAGAAATTCGATGCGTTCGAGTTCTTGAAGCAAGACCGATATCGTGTCCAAGAAGCGCTCGCGGAATCGTCCCACGCTGGGGTGGTTACGCCCATAAAGCGCCACGTTCTTGGTGAGCTTTTCGAGCTCGTTGAATGCTGTCTTGGTCTTTTCCAGCAGCGCGCGCTGACCAGCGTCGAGGTGGTCCTCATTGGGATCCTCGAACTGGGACATAATGTCCCGTGCGTGCCCTTGTGTATGTTGCCCGCTCGTCATGGCCTACACCCCATTCACGATCAAATCTGATTGATCTGGGACCGACGGTCAATTGGGCACGGAGATTATTAATTCTCCGGCTTGAGTCTCATCGAGGAAAGTGCGCCCGATACACTCGTCGCTTTCTCGGGTCGGGACCGAGTCTGAATTCATGCAGACGTAGACTTTATAGGCTTCGGTCATTCCCACGTCTCCATCCTCACGCACCGTAATGGTGCAGCCTCGCAGATCTTGGCTAAAATCCACCGACAAGATCCCTTCTAGGGCGAGAGACACGTAGGCGCTCTGCTCGTCGCTGGGATCGCGGCAGCTTCCGTCATCTTCGGCGGCGCGAGGATTGTTGCGAACCGGGTTCGTTGCGCAGACTTCACCGAACGCATCAGGCTGTCCGCAGACCATACCCTCACCAAACGCGATGACCGAATCGGTGCCGTTCGACGTTGCGCCGTCGCACTGGGCGATGATGCCACAGATGTCTACGCCTGCAGAGCCACTCATATCGTCTTGAACAGTGTTGTCGACGATGATTACCCAGCCATATTGGGTGGTATCTTCCGCTTCGGCGTCGGTCTCTGTTCCCTGAGACGTACCGCTATCTAGACCGCCCCAATCATCGCATGGCCCCGCCTCACACAAGACGGCCACGGGGACTTCACAATTTGGGAGGGTCGCGAGAAAGACGAGCGCAATGCTCGTACGCAAGATCGTCGACAACATCTTCAGAGTCTCCGCCCGAAAGCTCGATTCACTATGCGGTTGATGGTCCCCAAAAACAAACGGGGCGCCGAAATGGCGCCCCGTCTAGATGGCCCGGAGGTCATCCTAAATTCAGCGATGTGCTGACGGTGAGGTGATTAGCCCTCGTCATCGTGATCCTCGTGATCCTCGTGATCCTCGTGATCCTCGTGATCATCGTGCTCCGCCGCAGCAATCGAGAAGTTGACGTCGCCGCCCATTGAGGTGGTGGCGTAGCTCATGTTCATGTTGTGGCAGTTATTCGTATCGACACCACCATCGGCAGTCTCGGGACAAACGAAGACCTCGTAGTTCTCGGCGTCACGACCAGCGTGCTCGACCACAGTGACTTCGCAGCCCTGAAGGTCCTGGTTGTACTTGACACCCAACTCGCCGTTGAGGCCCAAGGACACGTAGCAGCTTCGATTGTCGTCGAAGTTGGGGTCGGCGGCAGCCGGATCGCACTGAGTGCCGTCATCCAGGGCTGCGAGGGGATTGGCGCGATTGATACCGGAGTCGCACATGTCGGCGGGCTCCTGGTCGAGACCACCGCCACAGATGCCGCCCATGCCGGGCACGTAGTGAGGGGCACGGTCGGTGCTGATGGCGGTTCCGCCACAGGTGACGGCCACGCCGCAGATGTCGACACCCGGGGTGCCTGCGGTGTTCTGCTCTACCGAGACGTCGCGGATGAAAACGACATTGTAGACCACGGGCTCGGGCTCTGCACCGCCCGTACCGTCGTCGCCGCCGGGCTCGGGCTCGTCGCCACCGGCACCACCGGTCTCATCCTCGCAGATCTCGCCGGCATCAGCCTGGCAATCTTCCTCGAGTTCGGTACACGCAGCGACGGCGCAGCACAGGCTGACAGCCGCAAAAAGGGCTAGAAGCTTCTTCAACGTCTCCATGGACGATTCTCCTCTCTAAAGATGATTTCTTGCAGCGAGTCGCCTTTTCACGCTCGCTGTTTGTCTCCCCGGACATGTCTCAAATCGGCGCTGAGCCGAACGATTGCGAATCCTCCAGTCAATGGCAGTCTTTGTCAAGAGAATGGGAATCCGTTTGGGGAGTTAGCTGCACAAACTCAGGTAAATAGGGTGGTTTGAGGCGCTGAAAATATTGGAGAGATGGGGGCTAGGATTATCATTGTGGAGGGATTTGGGGGCTGCGAGTCCATCGTCGACTCCACTTGAATGCCCCAGTTCTAAGCCCTTCGGCCAGAGCGTCAGCCAAGGCCGATATAGGTGAGAAACTGTTGACCGTACTTTTCCGCCTCTCCGCGGGGAACGACTCGCTGGATGTCCATCATCGCTTCGGCCGACTCGTGGCGAAAGTCTCGGGCCGATTCTGCTTCCACAGCTTCTCCAAACCGAACCAAGAATTGGCCGAGTTTTTCGACATCTTGTCCTGTTCCGCTCTTGCCCCGGACGACGAGTTCGGAAAGAACTCGGCCGAGGTCGCCTGCGCTCTCCATGACGTTTTGTCGGCGATCGAGAATTCGATCTCTGAGATCATTGATAACCCGATCGAAATCGAGGAGATCCGGTGTTCGCCAGGGCTCGGCGCGGAGTGTCTGCTCGTCGACTAGGGCGGACTCTGCATCTCGCATAAAGAACGATTTGGCCTTGTTCAGATCTTCATCCTCGATCCCCAAATCTCCCGCATATTCCGCAAAGAGATCGTCGACGACCCAGCCAACTCAGCTTCGGCATCACCACCACCGCCTTCGACGACGTAGCGCTCGAGAGCCTCATCCAATGCGACTCGGCCGGCAAAATCGAAGAGGGACTCAGGCGCGATTGCGCCTTCCTCGTTGAGGGGCAACGCCTTGAGCGCGGCTTCGAAAGTGCGTGCCATTGGATCGCGGTCGTCGGTCTCTGCGCGCGAGTGGGTGCGCCGCATTTTCTCTAGGGCGAATGTGTCTCCCTGCTTGGGTGCCGAAGGCCGACCCAAATCCACGGCATCAGTCCGCTCTCTGGGACTTTCGCGGACGTCGGGGCGGGCTGTATTGCCCCCAAAGGAGATTTGCTTCGCTGCATTGCCGCCGAAATTGAGTGAACGAATCATGGTGAAGCTCCCAAGGGCCGAGTCAATCTAGTCATTCACCCTCGATATCGACCGCAGGCGTTCGATCTTGAGTTTTTTTCTCCATGGGGTTGCCGGGAAAAAAACTTATCCGGCGGGTCGAGGAAAGCGGCGGAGAGGGTGGGGGATCAGGCGTCGGCAAATGTGCGCGCAAGGGCCCGATATTGGGGGTCCTCGGGATTGAGCGCCGTGGCTTTTCGGGCCAATAGGCCGGCAGTCTGCCGGTCTCCACCGAGGTCGGCCGCAATGGCCAACTCGGCGAGAGCATCGCCTGTGTGCCAGGGAGAACTCAATGCTTCGAAGAGTTGCGCAGAGGCTTCTTCCGGTTTTTCCAGGGCGATGAGGGCACGCCCAATCATGAGTGCATATTCGGGTTCATCGGCATCCAAGGTCTGTGCGCAGCGTAGGTGTCGCAGGGCGAGGTCTGATCGACCTTGACCCAGATGCAGATCTCCCAGCCGTAGATGGGCCAGTTCGCACTCGAACTCACCCTCTCGAGCCAGGGAGAGAACTTCCTGATAAGAGGCCACTGCATGGTCCAAGAGACCCAGACGGATCTCCTCTTCGGCACGGGCGAGGATCTGCTTGAGTTGGTTCTGTCTCATCAACATGAGTCTAGATCCAGTCTCACCCGCCGTCGAATTTGCGGCTTTTACCAATGTCAGCAGTAGGTTACGACGATTTCGAGGGCATGGGAGGCTTGCACGCCCCCATTTTCTTTTCGAGAACTCGAAGAGATCAACTCAGGATGCGCCAAAGAATGCCGAGCACGATGGTGGTCAGTACGATGGTGCCAGACATTCGCCAAAGGGGACCGAGATCCAAACTCGCCCGCGCGGAAACGGATTCATTCCGCTCTCGTCGGAGCACACGTACACCGTCTAGGGTAGTGACGGCCGTCGCGCGTTGCGCCGCATCGAGGTTTTCTGGGTCGAGTGAGAGCCCTTCACGACCCAGGTCGATCAGTGTCGCGCGCCTGCGGGCGGTCAAATGACTTAAATTGGATTCGACTTCCCGTAACTGTGCATCCAGATCATCCAAACGTGCATCAAAGGCAAGTGCTCGCCGTTCGCGCTTTGTTTCAAGGTTTTCTAAGGCAGCCTCGAGGGAGTCGAGTCCCTCGGCCAAGGCTTTTTGGCGTTCTTGCGCCGCGTTGAGGGCTGCATCTTGGCCGGATGGTGGTTCATCTTCGGCTCGTTGCAGTCCATTCAATTCGTCTTCGACGGTGCGGAGGGTCGTCCGCTGCTCCACGCGGTTCGCGGTGACCGATTCGATAGAGGTGTCTAGTTCAGAGAGTGCGGTTTCGCGCTCGTCGACCACCAGCACCCGTTCTGTTTTGAGGGTGGCTAGATCCGCTTCGATTTGGACGCAATTCTCGGCCAATTCATGCGCAGTCAGCGCGAATGTGTGCACCAAATCCGAGAGGTCATCACGGGCGAGTAGGCTGGTTCCGAGGGATTCCAAGGCATCGTCGCGTGCCTTGACGGCGGCATCCAAGCGTTCGTCTAGATCATCAATTTGCCGATTGAGGGTTCGAAGACGTACCAAGAGCGACCACGCGTGACGAACGCGAAACCGCACCCATTCCGTCACGGTGAGCCGCTTTGCCGGCGTCGGTGCGCCGTCTTCCGTCAAGGGATCAGCGTCCGCGCTTGAGCTCGATCAAAACTTGCTTCGCGACCGCTTTGAGGGTGTCGAAGACGCCCTTCCCCATGGTGGCGATGGCCTCGTAATCGGGCACATTGGTGGGATTGAAGTGCTCTCTCAAAAAGTCGACGTCCACCGCGGTGGGCAGGTCGCGCTTATTGTACTGCACAACATAGGGGAGCTTATCGAGATCGTATCCCTGCTCCTCCAGATTCTCCCGCAGATTTTCCAGACTCTCGATGTTGGCGTCGAAGCGTTCCACTTGGGAGTCAGCGACGAAAACAACCCCGTCGACTCCTTTGAGGATCAGCTTACGGCTGGCGTCGTAGAACACCTGCCCCGGCACTGTATAGAGGTGGAACCTGGTCTTAAACCCACGAATCTCGCCGAGAGAAAGAGGCAGAAAGTCGAAGAAGAGCGTTCGCTCAGTCTCCGTCTCCAACGAGATCATCTTGCCCTTCGCCTCGGGATTCGTCTTGGCGTAAATGTACTGCAGGTTGGTCGTTTTGCCGCAGAGACCGGGACCGTAATAGACGATCTTGCAGTTGATCTCGCGCGACGAGTAGTTGATGAACGACATGGTCTACCCGTGTTGCCCTACATGTCACCGAAGAGGTTATCGATGTCGTCGTCGGTGATTTCCGAGAACGGGGTCGACCCCTGTTCTTCTTCAGCCTTGGAGTTAATGACCTCGAAAACCGTCGCCAATTGCTCGCTGGCTCGCCGCACTCGCAGTCGAACCAGGCCCAATGACGAACGCTCGTCGAAAATCAGCACCAAGATCACCTTCTGACCGACCAGAGAGATATGAACGTTATCTCTCGCCCCTTCGTGGAACTGAATCGAAAATTCTTCTTCACCGAGGAGTTGGGCCAAACCGCCCGTCGCCGCGATATTCCCAGCGGTGAGACTGGCCAAGGACGTGGTGTCCATGTCTCCGGTATCACCGCTATTAGCGAGTAACTGGCCATTCTTATTGACCAGAAACACCGCCTTTGCACAGGCGTCGATATGCAGAGCATCACAGATCTCAACGATCTGCGAGTGCTCCTTCTCATACAGCACCAATTGGGAACTCATTCGGCGCTTTCCCGCGTCTCTTTTCGTCTTACCGTTACCGGTTGACGTTCATCGCCCGGCGCGCCAATCGCGCACGTCTCGGTAGGATGGAAACTAGCACCCGAACCCAGCGCAGACAAGTTCTGCGAGGTACCCCATGCCCTCATAATTCGCGCCGACCCTCTAAAGCCCGCGCCAAAGTGACCTGATCGGCGTATTCCAAGTCCGACCCGATGGGGACCCCGCTCGCGATCCGGCTCACTTTGACACCCAATGGACGGCACAGCCGTTGAATGTAGAGTGCCGTTGCTTCGCCCTCGACGCTGGGGTTGGTTGCGACGATAATTTCTTGGACTTCACCCCGAAGTCGGTTCACCAACTCCCCCAAGTGGAGTTCATCGGGCCCGATTCCCTCCAAGGGGGAAAACACACCGTGGGTTACATGGTAAAGCCCTCGGTATTCTCCTGTGCGTTCGATGGCCATGAGGCTCGGGACGGACTCCACGACGCAGATCAGAGAAGCGTCTCTTCGCGTATCAGCGCAGATATGGCAGGGGTCCGACTCCGTTAAATTGCAGCACACCGAGCATAGGCTCACCTTACTGGTCGCCTCGATCAGTGATTCAGCCAACTCTCTGGGCACGAATTCGTCAGCATCGAGGACAAAAAAAGCGAGACGAGTCGCCGTTTTTTCGCCGATGCCGGGGAGCCGACTAAAGGCATGGATGAGTCGTTTGATGGGGTCAGGTTGCTGCATTTTCTCGACTTAGAAGAGTCCGGGCAGGTTAATCCCGCCGGTGATTTTCTTCATCTCGCTTTGGCTGTGGTCCTGGCTCGCCGTGATGGCCATATTTAGTGCTGCGATCAGGAGATCGGCTAACTCATCGAGGTCGTCGGGGTTGATGGCCTCTTGGGTAATGTCGATGGTGTTGACCCGCTGGCGACCGTCGACCACGACTCGCACCAATCCACCGCCGGCGGCGCCTTCATAGGTCATCTCTTCCAGGGCGTCCTGGAGCTTTTTGATTTGGCCCTGCATGCGCTGGGCCTGGAGCATGATGTTTCCGCTACCGCCGGTCTTAGCCATGGGGTGACTCCTATTGGGGTTTGATATCGATAATGGTCGCTTCGAGGGCCTCGACGGCCATCAAAATCGTTGGATCTATCCGCGCCGATTCACGGCGGCGGGCCCGAGCCTCTTTTTCCATTCGACGACGCCGGACGTAGAGGGTCTCACCACTCAAACGTTCGTCATCAAAGGGGCAAGAGACCAACTCAATCTCGGGGGGAACGGGGCATACTCCTGCGATGACTGCCTCGAGTTTGGGCAGACCGCGGGAGAGGCCTTCGTAATCTTGTCGACTGGCGGCCATCACCAGGCGGTCGGCATCGAAAGCCTGCAAAAAGACCGTTTGTTCGATCTCTGAGGCCAAGAATGGGTCACGCTGTCGAACTTCGCCCATGAGCTGAGCGAAGAGTTCGGTGGGATTGGCGCCCTCCGCAAATTCGATGGGAGCGGTCGGCGCCACCGAGTCGTCATCGACGTGTTTGCTGGGCGTATCCGTCGAGGCCTCGATTTGGACCTCCGGCGTTTCTTGAGCCGGCGCTTTGGGTAGGCTCACCGGGTTGTCTTGCGGTGTATCCGCCGCTGGGACACCCTCCGAATCGGCATCGTCACTGTTTTCGCGCCCGGCCGACGCCGGCACGGCTGCGCCGGGTGCTCGCGGCTTGACCACCAACTTGGGCAGTTTTTCAGGCGATTTGGGGGTCGGTGGCGGCGCACTAAAGTCGTCTGTTGCCGAGCCCGACGGGCGTCGTTTGAAAGTCCGTGCACCGTCAGCGGGTCTGTCCGCAGGTTTGGCTGGGCTCTTGGCCTCTGCTTTCGCTTTGGGCGCCTCGGCGGCCTTTGGCGGCGGCTCCGGGTTTTCCTTCTTTTCTGCCATGACGACAGGTTGAGGCGTGGGCTCGGGTGCCGGCGGCTCTTCTCGTGGTTCGGGGGCGGGGGCAGCGTTTGCGACCGCGTCTCCCTGGACCGGGGCTTCCTGCCATGGGGGAATTTCGTCGACCGTACTTGGCGCGGGCGTAGACGTTTGGGTGGGTGTTGGCCCCGATGACGCCACAGGCGTTTTCAATTCAACCGGAGCGGCGGCCGGGATCGACTGTTCGGCCTCCACAACTGCGTCGGTTGGCGTGAAGACGGGCTTGTCTTCCGGGGGCTCGACCTGGGCGGCGACCGCCCGATCTGCAACAGCGCCGCCGGCCGCCAGACGCGCCTCGAGGCGGGACAAGCCGTCGAGCACGTCTCCCAGCGGCAATGTCGATCCCTGATGGCAAAGCCGCATCAGGGTCATCTCCAATACCAGCTTGGGATACGGAGACCGATTCACGTTGTCCGCCCCCTCGAGCATTGCACCGAATAATCGATGAATTCTCGCCGGGTGTACGTTCTCGACCAGGCTGGCCATCTGGGCCAACTCGCTGGACGGCACATCCACGAGGCGCGCAGGGTCACCACACACTTTGACCACCATCAAATCGCGAAGATGCTGAACCAATTCGCCCGCGAACTTCTTGAGGTCGAGTCCAAAACGGAAAAGTTGGTCCACGACTTCGAGGGCAGTATTGGCGTCCCCCTGGAAGAGGGCCTGAGTAAGGGCAAAGAGTACGCCTCGGTCGGCGATTCCCAAGACCTCGCGGGTCTGCTTCTCGTCAATCGTCGTCCCGCAGAACGCGATGACCTGGTCGAGCAGTGAGAGGGAATCTCGCATCCCTCCTTGGGCCTCACGGGCAATGTGGTGGTAGGCCTCGGGTGCGACTTCTAGGCCTTCTGCACCACCGATACGCTCGAGTGCTGCGACGATTTCGCGTTCGGCGATTCGCTTGAAATCATATCGCTGACACCGAGACAGGATGGTGTCGGGGATCTTGTGGGGCTCGGTGGTCGCAAACACGAAAAGGACGTGTTCCGGTGGCTCTTCCAAGGTCTTCAACAACGCATTGAAGGCGCTGGTGGAGAGCATGTGAACCTCGTCGATGATGTACATCTTGCGCTTGCCCTTGCTGGGCAAGAACTTCACCGACTCGCGAATTTCACGAATTTGTTCGACGCTATTATTACTCGCCCCATCGATTTCGAAGACATCGACCGATGCGCCGCTGCTGATTTCAAGACAGGCGGCACACTCACCACATGGGCTGGGAGTCGGGCCTTTCTCGCAATTGAGGGCTTTGGCTAAAATTCGAGCGCAGGACGTCTTTCCGACCCCACGACTGCCCGTGAACAACAGGGCATGCGCCACGCGGTTGAGTTCGATGGCGTTTTTCAGGGTGCGGGTGACGTGGCCCTGCCCAACGACTTCGTCGAAGGTACTTGGGCGCCACTTACGGGCGAGGACGAGGTACGACACGCGGTTCTTCCTCTCGAAGACTCCCTTAGAAAGGGTCGATGACCGGAACCCGACACCCCGAAGGGGTCGCTACCGTTGCTGCCTTCCGGCCCTGGCGGAGTTCACGGTCTCCGGTCATCGGGCCCGGTCATCATAAGAGAACCGCATCATTAACACGGCTCACAGCGGAGAGGGTGGGATTCGAACCCACGGTACGCGTGAACGCACACACGATTTCCAATCGTGCACCTTCGACCACTCGGTCACCTCTCCACAGGGTTCCCATCGTCCTCTCGGCCGAGGGGATGACCCCAATTTGCGGAGAGGGTGGGATTCGAACCCACGGTAGGGGGTTGCCCTACACTTGATTTCGAGTCAAGCGCCTTCGACCAACTCGGCCACCTCTCCAACGCTGCTCAAGGGACGTGGTTCTTGCGCCGCGCACGAAAAAACGCGCGCAGCACCTCCGCACATTCGCTTGCCCGTACGTCCCCTGTCACCGTCAAACGGTGATTTAAGCGGGTGTCCGTGGGAATTCCGAAAAGGGAATCTACGGCGCCCGCCTTTGGGTCAGTACAGCCATACACCAATCGACCAACCCGTCCGTTGACCAAGGCCCCTGCACACATGGCGCAAGGTTCTAGGGTGACGTACAGCGTCGCGTCGATGAGGCGCCAGTGACCGACATGCTCCGCCGCCTGGCGGAGCGCGATCACTTCGGCGTGGGCAGTGGGGTCGGCCGTCGTCTCGCGCAGATTGAATCCACGTCCGACAATTTGGCCGTCCATCACGACAATCGCCCCCACAGGCACCTCACCCTGGTCCGCCGCCCTTCGGCATCCTCGGCTCGGCCAAGTAGGTGCCCGCAGGCTCCCTTTTGAGACAAGCGATGATGTTCGTCAGTCGGGGATCCTGCCGCTGGGCCCGTGCTAGCTCCGTACGGAGGGTGGACAAAGAGGCTCTCATGGCGGTAGTGGACCAGGGGTGATAGGTGCTCCGGAAGCATCCATGTCATCGCGAGCCATTGGGCCCGCGGAAGCCTTTTTCTTTACGA